>Ga0209541_10000319_pt1 | contig 94646 bp, 118 predicted proteins | sample RifCSPlowO2_01_FD_184027 | JGI IMG/M metagenome (GOLD analysis project Ga0209541, IMG submission 184027) | Groundwater microbial communities from Rifle, Colorado - Rifle CSP2_plank lowO2_0.1 (SPAdes) (version 2) | ecosystem: Environmental > Aquatic > Deep subsurface > Groundwater | place... | reverse complement strand
ATTGAGAAAGAGGTCCGCAACAGGATTAACAGGTACGAGATAAAACAGGATGACATTTACGGGATTGTGGGGAAAGCTGTTGCGATGTCCGCCGACTCAGTAAAAGCAGACGCAATTGTTTCATTAACAAACAGGGGCGAGACAGCAAAGATGCTTTCTAGATACAGGGTCCAATCCCCAATCTATGTTTTGACGCCAAAGCCAGAGGTCTGCAGGTTCCTTTCCCTTTACTGGGGAATTTTTGCGTATACTGTGCCTGTTGTAGGGAATGTAAATGATATTACTGAAAAAGGCGTTTCTTTTTTAGAGGAAAAAAAGAAAGTTGGCAAAGGCGATAATGTTGTCATCACAGCTAATTTGCCTACAGCTAACGGCGGGCAGAGGAATATAGCTGAGATACGGAAGATTTAAATAGGTTTCCCATGAAATTGTGGAAAGCTTAAATATATGATGCATCATATAATCTGATTCTATTAGTTTATGACAGATCAAAAATACGCATTGGTTTTGCACAGGGATTGCATAGCAGCAAACTTAGTTGGGACGGTTGTCAGAAGATATGGTATTATAACAGATGGTGAGCTTGATCATATTACGTCTAAAGATGGCTTCAAGGAAGTTGTAGCTGCTATATATTTAGAAATAGAAAGGCGCGTTCCTGCGCACTCTAGAAATGGTGCAAGATTGGCAGTTATAAGAGGGCTATTGCCTTATGCCAGAGATGGCGAAGAGCTTGCGAGTCTCGGAGGTCAGGCTCCAAGCCCCGACCAATTAAATTTAACCCCCAGAATGACAAGAATGGGAAATGTTTACGACGCTCCAAGTTTTACTGTGAAAAGTGAAGAATAGGTTTTTATAATTAATAGACTAATTTTGTAGATATGGTTTTGAAAGTTTCTTTGGGAAAAGAGGAGATAATTTTTATAAAGCATGGAAGACTTCTCAAGTAGAGGTGTTAATAAGAAATAAAAAGTTGTTCGTTCTATATTCTAGATGGCAATTAATCTGGTTGTCCCTGAAGACAGGCTGCAAGCGGTTGAATTATTGGGTTTTGAAGAAAGGGCAAGTACCCGAAGAGATCGCCTTTATTTAGGCGCCCTAAAAGCGTTGGGTTATGGTTGTTCTGCTTTTCTGGACGTTGCTCCACCTAATTTCGATTCGCATTTTGTGATCTATACTCCAGAGACACGCACAACTTTGCCAGTTCGTATTTATCCTTTTGAAGGCTCAGATACAAACAATATGGAGAAAGGTTATATGGATCCTTTATTAACAACTGGTCTGAAGTCTGTACCAAAACTTCTAGAAATATGCCTGGCTGATGAGGGCCCAGAAGAACCATGTGGAGGGCCTTTACAACCTGATCACTTACCAGAAGCGCCTGAAATAGAGATTAGGTTAACTGAAAAAAACGAAGACGATTTTAATGGGGTTCTTCAAGGCCTCCAGTTCTTCGATTCTAGCATGACACATCGAGATCTTTTAATTCTAACAATTGACATTGCAGCAGGCATAAGGCCTTGGGAACTCATGAAGCGTTATTTAGCTGTGGAAAAATCAGAATGGAAAAAACCCAGGATAAAAAGGACTGATGATTACTCTCCGGATTAAGCGGCAAAAACAGCCGTTTTGCTAATATGTCTGAACATGATTATTTTATAAATACTGCATATATAGATAACTCATAATGAAAGTGAGAGATATCATCGAACTCATAGAAGCAGATAGTTGGTATATTGTCTCGACTAAGGGTAGCCATAGACAATACAAACACCCAACAAAACCCGGAAGAGTCACAATCGCAGGAGCTCCGAATCATGATCTTGCCCCGGGAACTCTCAATAGCATACTCAAGCAATCTCAATTAAAGAAATGATGATTATGTATAAATTTTTGATCGTAATAGAAAAGGTAAATGGAAATTATTCAGGTTATGTCCCGGATTTGCCAGGTTGTATTGCAACAGGCAAAACAAAAGAGGAGACAGAGCAAAACCTTTATGAAGCTATAGAAATGCACATAGAAGGCATGATAGAGGACAATCAACCAATACCAAAGTCCGAAGCTGTAGCTGAATTTGTATTGGTTAAAACAAACTGATTTTCTTCCATATTAAGCGGCAAAAAAAAAGCTATTTCTTCTCTTCAATCTCTTTCCTGAGTTTTTCTATGAACGCTTCTTTCTTCACTCCAAACTCGACTTTTTTGGAGCCCCTTGTCCTGACAGCCAGCATCCCTTTTTCCTCTTCCTTGTCACCTATCACAATTATGTAATTTATTTTTTGGAGTTCGGCATCTCTGACTTTGTGCTCGACTGTGTGATCTTTCAAGTCAGGTTCTGCGCGGATGCCATTTTCTAGCAATTCCTGAGTCATTTTTTCGGTTGTTCTAACATTCCTATCTGTAAAAGATAAAACTTTTACTTGTACAGGAGATAACCATAAAGGAAGCTTTCCTTCTGTCTGTTCCAAAAGGTATGCAATAAACCTTTCATAGCTCCCTAAAATTGCGCGGTGAATTACTATAAGGTCGCCAGCTTTCTGATTATTCTCATTAGTGTATGTGAGGCCTAATCTTTTAGGCACAACAATATCGACTTGTGAAGTCGCAATTGTTTCTTCCTTCCCTTGCGAGTTTTTAATCTGCACATCTATTTTCGGCCCATAAAAGGAAGCTTCGCCCTCACTTTCCACAAACTTTTGACCAAACTCTTTCATTGCTTTCCGTATCTCCTCGCAGGCGTGCTCCCATTCCTTTGGATCTCCTGTAAATTTGTCAGGATTTTTCTTGAAATCCGGAAGCGATAACCTAAACCAGTAATCTTTGACTCCCATTCTTTTATAAACTTCCTTGAATAACTCGAGAACTTTTATAAATTCCTGCTTAAGCTGTTTCGGGGTGACATATATATGCGAATCATTCTGGAGGAATCCGCGCACTCTTATTAATCCGTAAGTAACGCCGGAAAGCTCGCTTCTGTACGTCATCCCTGGTTCTGCAAGCCGCAAAGGAAGATCTTTATAGCTCTGGACAAGCTGCTTGAAAATCATGTGATGATGCGGGCAATTCATTGGTTTCAGATAATATTCCTGTCCATCTATGTCAATTGGCGGATACATTGAATCCTTGTAATAAGGAAGATGTCCAGTCGCATGGTACATCGAACCTTTAGCTATGTGAGGTGTGGAAACATATTTGTATCCGTATTTTTCTTCTGTTTTTCTCATGAAATCCATTAAAAGGTGCCGTAACGTCTCCCCATTCGGCATCCACAGGGGAAGGCCTGCACCTATCTCGTCTGCTAGATGGAAAAGCTTCAGGTCCTGCCCGAGAATCCTGTGGTCGTTTGCTGGAAGATTTCTCCTATCAAGAATTATTTTCCCTGTAGATTCTTTTTTTGGTTCACCTGCGATCTGTGTTATTTTTTCAAGGCGCGGCTTAGCTAACTTTACATAATCCTTAGTCTTCAGTGCCATCGACCTGTCCAACCGGGCTGCATTAAAATAAATATAATCATTTTCAAGAAGTTTCGGATCTACAATAAGCTCAAGTTTTGGGTTAAACGAAAATGGGAGTATTGTGCCAGAAACGCTTCCTGACAGCTTCTCAGCGATTTCAGGTGTGGCAAAAGATGCGTAAGTCGCTCCAAACAAATCCTTAACAGTATTCAAATCCACTTTTGAATCCCCAGGAAACACAGCCAAAACATATTTTGTGTCTTTGCCTTTGATCATTACGACAATGCATTTTGCTGCCTCTGAGAGTTTATTTCCCCGCATTGGACTGACAATTTCAGTACGCCCTTCTGGCTTGTGGTCAATTAGCCTGTATTCAGTCTTGTTATTATCTAAAAGTTCAATCAGTTTCTTGTAAGTATCTGTTACATGGATATCGCCTAGATCATCGCCTACCGAAAGCTCCCTGCTCAGTTCAGCAAGCGGATGCCCTTTATTCACAATATTGAATTTTTTATACCAGCCAAATGGGGCCTGCCAGACCTTGAAATCCTTTTTGAGCTGTTCAGCGCAATTGTTCAGGACTTTGACTGCAATCTCAACAGAAGAAAGTTCTTTGCTCAGGTGCGCAAAAGGGTAAACAACCACATTATTTACTTTTAGCTGGCCTGCAACATCCTTTACACTTTTTACATACTCTTCAACTATTTTCTCAGGATTTTTCTCATCAGCTTTCTCAACACAGGTAAAAACAGCAAGGCACTCCTCTACTTTCACGGGCTTTTTGTCTTCAAGATCAAGAGCTGACTTTACAGCCTTTTTTGTTGGTTCCCATGAAAGTGAGTCGCAGTGGACTAAGAGGATTTTCATATATATTCCAATATAATAAATTCTGTTCCTTTTTAATCATAGTAATTAGACGTTTAACATTTAATAACCTTGACGCTAAGAATTAGGATATTATATAGCCCCTTCGTATAGTGGCCAAGTATGCTAGGCTCTGGACCTGGAGACCGCGGTTCGAATCTAACCCTTTCTTTTCCAAAAAGAAAGGCTACAGTCTACCCAAAGAAAAGGAATTACAAAAGTTCCGGTGTTAACGAGAATCCGCGAGGGGCTATTTTTAGTTTTTAAGAACAAAATTTAAAAAATAAAAACAATAAAACCGAAGAAACTTACTTCGCATTCTCGTCTGGCTGCATCAATCCATGGACATTTCCTTCTGTGTCTGTGAACAGGGTAAACCAGCCAACTCCGGGAATAGGCATTTTTGGTGAAAGGACTTTGCCTCCAGCTTTTTCTATTTTTTCCACACATTCGTCTATTGATGAGACATTTATTGTGTTCCTGACTCTGTCAAGTTTTTCTCCTTTTTTCATCATCCCACCGTTTATTCCAGGTTCCCCTTCTTTGCCTGTTGTAATCATCCAATATTCCATCGGGCCATCCCATTTCTCGAACTTCCAGCCAAAGACTTTGCTGTAGAATTCTGATGCTCTAGCCGGATCGTCTGCCGGTATTTCAAAATGCATAATTCTTGTCATAAACTTCCCCCTTAAGATAATTTAATCTATTTCCGGAACTTAAAAAGCATACATTCTTTTAAAACCAATTTTCCAATATAAAATATGTCTGATGAAGATCTCCAAAAATTAAGGCAAGAAGCCATGGCTGATATCAATGATCACCCTGCATGGAGAAGATACGGGGATGCTCTTTATAGGTCAGGAAGGGGCCCTGAAAATTATATACAGGAAGTAATAGCTTCTGCAGGACGCGAAATAAAAAGGGCTGTTATGGCTGAGGCTGCAAAAATAATGGAATGGCCTGAGATAAGGGTTGGTGTTGGGGATACAGCGCAAAGCATGAGAGGGGTGCTTGTTTATGAAGAGGTTAATATACCGCCACCAGAACTCGATCAAACTGGTGGGAGAGGCTATGAAATCCTTTTTCCCGACGGGTTGTTTAGTTTAACTGGAGGGACTTTTATTGACCCTGAAATCGACCCATCAGAAGGCGGGGATTTTTTCCCTGATTTTACAGAAAGGATAGAGAAGCCTGAAAACTACATTTTATACGGCGGATTCGCAATCGCTTCCATTGGAAAAGTTCTGGAAGCAGAAAGAAGGAAGGATTACCCAGAAATAATATCCGGAGAAGAGGCTACCTGAATATTCCGGATAATTCCAATATCAAAATCAGGCATCCCTGCAATTCTCTGGTAGCAGAAGCACTTAAATACACGATTTAATTCTATAACATGAGTATCACAGACAAACAGAAATTCGTGCTTTTTGTTCTTGGGAAAATATACGAAGAGTCAAACAAAAAACTGAAAGACAGGCTTTTGCAGGTCTCTATTTCAAAGCCAGCCTTCATAGAAATAGTGAAGAAAGGCGGCCTGACTGAAAAAGGCGAAAGGGCCCTTTATAGAAATCTGGAGGATTTGGAAAAACTGAATTATATTGATTATGAAAATAAAACGCTCAAGCTTAATAAAAAAGGATTAAATCAATATACCAAAATAAATAGGGAGCTAAAGCCTTATTTAAATATCATAAAAATAATAGAAAGCGAGAATCTTGTCAGGCGCACAAACAAGGCAAGGACAACTTTTGTTGGATTTTCATGACATATTTATAGGTAGTGGGGTGCCTTTTATCGATTTTATAACACCTGATATAAGTTCCATGTCTTCAATATCCTCAGTAATATAAGATAAGCCAGCTGACATAGCTTCTAAGTATGATCGTGCCTTAGCGAGGTCCTCTACATCTCCATCAAGGAGATATCTTTGTAAATGCGCATCTGCTGTTTTTGCTATCCTGTATATAATATGATTATTTCTGCCTTCCATCATGACCCAGGAGTTGGCTGCCCCATCAAAATGGTTTCTTGACTTATTTTCTAACATAGCGCGATATTCATCTAATTCACCAGAAAGTTTCAGATCCACTTTTCCTGCACTATAATGAGCATCAAACAACTCTGTAAGATGATCTGTTCCCTCGAGGCTCTCTGCATGCGCAAATCCGATTAGGCTTAATGCAAGATCCTGATGGATTGTTCTTCCAGACATGTTTCTGAAATTTCTTTCAAGCCCTTTAAGCCACTTATGCCTTTTCAAAGGATCCGCCTCATATGTCCATATATCGTTTGGCGTCCAAACCCTGCCAATAGACCTTAAGGCTTCGGCTTTCTCGCCTGCTGGAAGATATAAACCAGACCTGTACATTAACCCGTCAAGCGCTTCTTTGTAAATCATAGCCTTAATGGTAGATTAGGAATAAAAAGGTATAGTGGCTAGATTTTAAATACTTCATTTCTTGCACTTCAAAAACTCCGAAAGCAAAAGCCAGAAGCTGTGTTGTAAACAATGATTTAAAGCCTTATCGCAATTATATGATTGGAAGATATCTATGGTCAGAACAGAAAATAAATTAAGGATTGAGCGTAGCGAAGGTCTTGTTGTGAGAGTGGTAAGAGAGCTGCCGGTTTTACCTGTTGATAGCTGGGCTGTTTTTTATGCTGATGGCCTTCCAGAACCTTATCTCACAGGACAAGCTACAGATAAATATATACAAGAATGTGATAGGAGGGGAATTGTCCCAGACTCGCATATCGTGTTTGATTATTATCCGGCATTAAGTATATTTCAGCCATCTCACGAAAAACCAGAAAGTTGTATAATAAGCGAGCGCGCAGAAGCATCCATGGTTCCTCGGCTAATCAGAGGCGGGAGAAAACACAGAATATTTGTTTGTTCGGATTCTTCAGAAGAAAACTATGCCAGAGAGGGGTTTAAAAAATTCAGGGACTACATGCTCCCTTTACTCGTGAAAGGCGGTTATAAGTTACGGCATGGGGATTTTGTATTTGGCAAAAAAGGTGTGGAAGGCGCTGAAGGGGCTTATAAAAATGACGGCGGAATGACTATAAGGACAGAGGAGGAGGGAGGTGTGGTGTTGGAACTGGATCTGCCAAATGGTCCATCAGCAACGGGTTTGAAAAAGGTGGTTTATTGGACTGAAAAAACAAAGAGCGCGAAAAACTAAAGACGGAAAATGATACTTTAAATCACTTCTTGTACTTCAAAAACTGCGCGAGTAGAGCAAGAAGCTGGATTTCTGGTGTTGCTCCTCCGTTAAGCCTGAACTCATAATCCCCTATTTTTTCCAGAAGCTCTAACTTTGCCTTTTCTTCCAATGGTAAATTAAATAGTTCTTTATGGACTGTTTTGATTATTTCTTCTCCAGCCAAACCCTGTGTTGTGGTCAGGTTGTATAACTGTTTTCTGGCTTCTTCAAAATTCCCTGATAAAACCATATTTAGCATTTTCTTCACGTCTTCTGGTTTAACCTGTGCAGAGATTTCATACACCAAATCTTTTGTTATGTGCTTGTGGCTTGCACACGCCTGCAGAAGGTTTGCAACTTTTCTCAGATCGCCTTCTGAAATTTCGCATATTGCAGCCTCAGCATCCTTGTCTATCTGGAGATTTTCAGCTTTTACTATTCTGGTAATATACTCTTCTATTTGTTCTTTTGTCAAGGCCTTGAACCTGAAGACGACGCATCTTGACTGGATTGGTTCGATAATTTTTGAAGAATAGTTACAGTTGTGAGATATTATCCCATTTGAAACAAAATTGTGGTCATTCAAACAGGTCAAGTCCATCACATCATTGCTTTCGGATTCACGTATTTCTTTTATCTCATTATATACAAGCTCATTTTCAAAATAGAAATCCTTTTTCCAGTCAGAAAAAGAAGGGAAATTTCTGGGTATGTGAGCTTCCTTTCCTTTAATTTGATTTACTGCGAAATCTAAACTACAACCAAAATCCTTAGCAATTTGTCTTATTGAAGTATACTGCTGTGCAGATTCGACTATCTGTTTTCCGAGCTTTCTCTGCTCTTCAAGCACATGTAATTTATGTTTCAAGTACTCAGCAGACATCCTGGCTTTTATGCTTTTTTCTGGATCGTAGGCGTAACCGACCTTTGAGAAAAAATTGTATAAATTCTTATTTGATGACTTTAATATTAGTTGGTAAATGTCTGTGACATTACTGTCTTTCCTTATAAAGCCTTGGTCTTTTATTGTAATATAGGATTCTACTCCGAATTCAGAAAGAAGGTTTTTAATTTGCCCAAAGAAAAGCAACATGTTTTCCTTGAGCTGCCTGGATTTATGCATCCTTAATGTCACTGCTTCGAAATTTTTGTCTTTTATTTTAGGCGAATACCCTTCACACCCAAAGAGCCCGCGCAAAAACTCCCTTTTAATTAACCTGGGCCCATCCATTACCCAATAGGGTACGCTATAATTAACTAAGATCTTGTCCCCTTTCGGTGCATTCAGATATTGCAACAGATTAATTAATGGCCTCGAATCTATGTGGAACCATTTTGTGATCCCATCGATCTCTCTTCCATTCAAAACCGATTTAATACGTTTAGAGAATATCTGGCTCGATTGGAACCCGAGGACTTCCAAATCCACTTTGACTTCCTTTAGGGTTCTTTCGCTTCCAGTGAATATGGCCCTCGATCCTGCCTTTGTTATATGTCCATCACCGAAAATGAAAGCAACTAGTCTTGCTAATACAGGGGCTCTTCTATCAGAATACCGTATATTTAGCAGAGATCTTTTTCCCAATTCGCCGAGATTTCTGTCTGTTAGACCCTCCTTGGGCTTACCTGACAGATGATTTTTTACAGATGTATAAGATACATTTATTCCATACTCCACAGAAATTGATTTCCTTATATCCATCCTATTTCTTAGCTGATATGGCACGGTTCCTGTCAATTTAAATAAATGAGTTTTTTTGTTTACAATTCTAAAAATATAACCCTTATTTTCTATAGACCTCAGGATTTGGACAATTCTTATCCTTGATAAACCAATCATGTTTTGGATATCTATCCTGGATATAGGTTTGCTGTTGTTTTTTATTATTCTGTAAACCGTATTCTCCACTTTTGTCAGGGTTTTCCCGCTTCTGATTATGTTGTCTAGTTCATACATCCTTCTAATGACCTTCTCCTTGTTGCGTGTGGATAATCTACGAAAAGATCCTAAATCAGAAAGCTCTTTATATCCAGACCTCAATTCAAGATCATTGAGGAACTCTTCGAAATCCTCCTCTTTTATGAATACTCTTTCATCCTTTTCGTAAGGCGTCCCTTCTAAGCTAGGGAAGACAATAACTTTATCGCCTATATTTAGCTCCGAAGCCTGTTTCCAACCATGTTTAGTTAATAACCTGTGGTCTTCTGTGGCTTTCAACTCCCTTCCAGACATAGTTTTAAATTCCAGTACTTTCTTCCCTATTGAAGCTGGCTGGAGTTTTACAGAAGCGAGAACTGCGTCTTCTTTTTTTGAACTTCCACTTGAAAAATTCAATACAGAATTACACTCTCCTGACTGGAAGAGTTCCATGAACCTTGAAATAGTTATTTCCTGTTCTTCAGGTAAAATGATTTTTGTGTCAGGTGAAACACAGCTCAGAACAAATCTGCAGACATTGGAATACTTTTCTATCGTCCTTCTAAGGGCATGCTGCGCCTCTGGTGTCAGTGCATCTGCTTCGTCTAAAAAAACTATCTTGAATTCAGATCCAAAAGGCATTGTTTTTGCAAAGTCTTTGACTTTGCCTCTTACAACGTCAATCCCCCTTTCATCTGATGCATTTGTTTCTGAGAAGTTTTCTTTCCAGTGTTGGCCAAAGATTTCTTTTGCGAGGGCTAGGGCAGTTGTGGTTTTACCGACACCTGCAGAACCGGCAAACATCATGTTTGGTATGCTCTTTTCATTGACCCAGAGCTTGAGCCTGTCGACTACATGTTTTTGGCCTATAACTTCGTCTAGTTTTTGTGGCCTGTATTTCTCTGTCCAGATGGTGAGATTTGACATGAAGATAGATCGTGTCTAGATTATTTATTCTTATCAGGCTCAGATGCGATTAATAAACACCAAGCCAATAATCAATATGAAAATTAAAGCTATTGTTTTCGACCTCGACGGGGTTTTAGTGAATTCAGAGGATGCATGGTATCATATACATAAGACTATTTTTGAGTCTAAAGGGCTTCACGTTCCCGATAAGAAAGAATGGGCGAGAACTTTGTGGGGCACAGATTTGACTGTTATTTGCAGCAAGTTTGGATTTTCTGATAAAGAAACTGCGGAAACTGTCAGTGTCAAGAATGGGCTGCTACTTGAAAATATTGATAAGATTAAAATTTTTGCTGGAGTTCCTGAAATATTGAATGGCCTTAAAACGAGAGGATTGAAATTGGGAGTTGTTTCAAATAATAACAGGAGTTTTGTTGAAAAAGTGCTTGAAAAATTTCAGATAAAACAATTTTTCGATTTTATAATCGGTGATGAATATGGCCCAAAACCAAAGCCTGATGGTCTTTTGAAAATACTGGGTTTTATTGGAGTAAATAAAACAGATGCGGTTTTTGTTGGCGATACGCAAATAGATGTAGAAACTGGGGAAGCTGCGGGGATCAGAACTTTGATTATTGGAAATGACATTAACAATATTGGAGATATTGAGAAATTATGATAATAGCTATCACAGGCACACCGGGCACAGGGAAAGACACTATTTCTAAGCTTGTTGCAGAAGGGATTGTATGGAAGCTTATCGATTTGAATAAACTGGCTAAAGAAAAAACCCTTTTTCTTGGTTATGATGGCAGAAGAAAGTGTGAAATTGTGGATATTAAAAAACTAAAATCAGAAATAAAAAAGTTAAAAAAAGATTGCATCATTCAGTCACACTACTCACACGAACTTGACCCAGATATTGTTATAGTCCTCAGGACAAATCCAGGAGTTTTGGGGGAAAGGCTTGAGAAAAGGGGCTGGTCCAAAGAGAAAATAGAGGAAAATATAGAAGCTGAAATAATGGAGATTTGCAAGGACGAGGCTTTTGGAAAAACAAGCAAGGTTTTTGATGTGGATACTACAAACAGAGCCCCTGAAGAATGCGCAGAGGAGGCAATAAACATTATTTTTAGGGAAGGGTTTGAAATTAGAAAAGATCTGAAAATTCCTGAAAAGCTTCTTGAGCATTTCAAAAAGCCTTATGGGAAAGTTTTTGATTCTGCTGAAGAATTTGTGAAATCCGGGATCACAAAGAAAAATGGCGGCCTGTTGATAATTGTGGGAGACCAGTCAAGCCATACTGTTTTGAAATCTGGAGCTGAACCAGACATAATTGTTATTGATAGTAAGGTGGGAAGGGAGCCTTACAAGGAAAAAATAACTTTTGAAGCAAAGGAGTTTAAGGTCATAAACAGGCCTGGGGCGACAACAAGAAATCTCTGGATGACAATTAAAAAAGCTATAAATTTTGCTGAAAAAGAAAAAGTTAAAATAAAAGTATCTGGAGAAGATGACTTGGCTGTCCTGCCATCTGTTATAATGTCTCCTGTAGGGTCTGTTGTTTTGTATGGGCAGCCTGAATTTATTTTTGAAGGAAGAAAGATAAACCAGGGACTGGTTGCAATAGAGGTTAGTCTGGAGAAGAAGAAAGACGCACTTAGCCTGCTTAGGGAAATGGAGAGGCTGCAATAGAGCGGAGAAACAGATTATTATCCAATTTGTTGAAGAATCTGTTTCCAGCGATTTAGAATAACTTTTATAAAGCAAGCATCAAACCATATTAGTATGATAAGTGAACTTGCTTTGCTGACGGTATTAACAGTAATTTTGCTGTCTGTAGGGTTTGTTCTAGGTGGAGTAATAGGCACGGGAGTAGCCCTTATATTTGCTGTACTGATTAACTTTGGTTCTTACTGGTACTCTGACAAAATTGTTTTGAGAATGTACAGGGCAAAGCCTTATGATAACAAGGACGTGAAAGAAATGGTTGCTGAGCTTGCGCAGGAAGCTGAAATCCCTGAACCCGCATTGTATTTTGTCGATACGCAGGTTCCTAATGCATTTGCAACTGGCAGGGGCCCTGGGCATGCAGCTGTTGCAGTGACAAAAGGAATTCTGGAATTGGACAAAGAGGAATTGAGGGGGGTTTTGGCTCACGAACTTTCTCATGTTAAAAACAGGGACACTTTGATTTCTACAATGGCTGCAACAATTGCAGGCGCTATTTCTTTTTTGGCGCAGATTGGTTACTTCAGCCTCTTTTTTGGCGGGGAGAGGAAAGGAGAGGGAAATATTATAGGGCTTATACTGATACTCGTTTTTGCTCCAATAGCAGCTTTACTTGTAAGGTTGGCAATATCCAGAAGCAGGGAATATAAAGCTGACCTTACGGGCGCTATGATGACAAAAAAACCTGAGTATCTGGCATCTGCTTTAAGGAAAATACATGAAACTGCAAGAAGTTATCCGATAAAGGGATCTGCTGCAACATCCCATCTATGGATTGTAAACCCTTTCAAAAGGGACTGGTTCATAGGGATGTTTTCGACGCATCCGCCAGTTGAAAAAAGGATTGCGAGGCTGGAGGAATTGGATAGCAAAAAGTAGAGATTAACGGACATCATCTTTTTTTGAATCGCATGTAATTTCTTCCCCTTTCTTAATATCTCCCGAAGCAACATCACATTTCTCTTTTAAATTCTGGACTGTATTTGGTTTGGCTGAATAGTTGACATATCTGGCTGGTATCGGATAAAGATAAATAACTCCCCAATGCTTGTGTGTGAACTTCTTTTCTTCTGGTGGGAGATTCTTGTATTCCTCTTTAGTTAAAGCTCTGAGATTATATTTTACTGCAATTTCACCTTTCTTGAAGTCTCTTCCGGCAAAAACACCTAAACCCTCTTTGAACTGCCCTATTCTCGATTTTTTTACTATGAGGTCAGGCATATTATCTAATTGGAAGTAGTTATATATAGCACTTGGTTTATTCTATACCACGTATGTTTAAGGATAATAGGACTTCTAGTAAAAAGGGCATTCATATTGGGATAATTCCTGACGGCAATAGAAGATTTGCCAGAAGAGGTAACAGAGATGTCTGGGAAGGCCATTTACAAGGCGCGAAAAAGACAGAGGAATTTCTGGATTGGTGCACAGAGTACCCTGAGATTAAAAGGGTTTCAATTTATGCGCTTTCCACTGAGAACCTGAAAAGATCGAAGGAAGAGCTGGATGACCTCTGGAAGATTTACACTGAACAGCTCAGGAAGGTTTCCACAGACCCTCTTATCAAAGAGAAGGGTATACAGATCAGGGTCTTGGGGGATACAGCGCTTTGGAGGCCTGATCTGAAAGATGTTGCAAAAGAAGTTGTGAAATCAACTAAACATTATTCCAAATATATACTGAATATAATGCTGGCTTATGGATCAAAACTGGAGATAAATAATGCAGTGAAAAAGGTTGTTGGCAAACCTCTTTATTCTGTGGACAAGTTTTTGATGGTGAAAGAGCCCCTTGATTTAGTGATAAGGACAGGCGGCCAGCACCGACTCTCGAACTTCATGCTCTATCAGGCAAGTTATGCAGAGCTTTATTTTACTGACACACTGTGGCCGGAATTTACTAAAAAAGAGTTTGATAAAATAATGAGGTGGTACAGGGATCAGGAGAAGAAGTTTGGGAGGTGATTCGCCTGCTTAAGTATTCTATGGAAAACAAAATCCAGATATTTATTATCCACGGTGGAATGACATTCAGAAATAAGGAAGATTATTTGCATTTTCTACATACAAGGGAAATATCAATTCAGGAGAAGATCTACTGGACCAACGAATTCCTAAAGAAAAACCTCGGAGAAGATTTTGAGATTATTAGACCTCGTATGCCTTTGCAGGATAATGCTAAATACGAGGAGTGGAAAATTCACTTTGAGAGATTTTTCCCCTATTTTAGAGATAATATCATTTTAATTGGTTCGTCCCTTGGCGGTATTTTTTTAGCAAAGCACCTATCTGAAAACCCTTTCCCAAAAAATATATTATCTGCATACCTTATTTGTCCGCCTTATGATCACACCCTGAATGGAGAGCGTTTAGCTGGCGGTTTTAAGTTAAAATATAATCTGTCCCTGCTTGATAAAAGTTGCAAAAATCTTTACATGATGTTTTCAAAAGATGACGAGGTTGTGCCTGTTTCCCACGCTGAAAAATTCAGAAAGAAGTTGAAGAACGCTAAATTCATAATTTATGAAAGTAAGAACGGGCACTTTAAAATATCAGAGTTTCCAGAGATAGTGGAGTTGATTAAAACCGATGTAAAAAACATATGAGGCTGAGAATCTTTGTTATTTCTTCCCAATCACATGCTCTGTGCACTGGTCTCCTCTCCAAAAGTGTTTAGTTGTTTTGTAACCCCAATCTGTTCCCAGCAAATATTCAACTTTGAATCCCAAATAAGCATCATCGAATTTTGCAGGGTCTACATGACCTTTTAGGTTTGGGAAAGGATCTGTCTTGAACCTGTAGATTATTTTTCCGTTTTCTATTTTCAATTCGACTTCGAGGCCGAGCATTCTGTCGTTTTCTGCGACTACTCTGACAAAATCTTCGGCTGAACCTTTTGTAAAACCTAACTCATCGTACACGTCTTTTAGTCTTGAGCTAAAAACTTCCCGCATCACGTCAATTGCTTCGTCTTCGCCATACTTTTTCTTTAAGGTCAGGACTACCGAAGTCAAACCGTTAAAAAAAGCTGCATTGTATTCTGGCATATCGAGTAAAAGTAGAACTACTTAAGTTTTACAGCAGTTCCATAAACTAATATCTCTGCTGCGCCCTGCATAACATCGCTTGTGGAAAATCTGATGTTAACAATGGCATCTGCTTTAAGCTTTCTGGCCTCCTGTTCCATTCTTTTCATGCATTCATCTCGGGCTTCATCTAATATTTTTTGATATGCGCCAACTTCACCGCCAACTAGAGACCTTAATCCTGCGCTTATATGCCCGCCTAATCCGCGGGATTGTATTGTGTTTCCTTTTACTATTCCTAAAATACCAGAGATTTGCTTTCCTGGTACATCAGGGGTTGAAGTTATTATCATACGTGTATTTTATTATATAGTGTACTTAAATATCAGCCAGCAGTTCTCTAATTCCTTTCTTGTGTCCAGCCCCGACAACAGCAACTATATTCTTGTATGTTTTTGAAAGCTCTTTTAGCTGGTTAGCCATATAGATATTCCTGTCTTCAACAAGAATTTTATATAGTCGCGGGAAAGATTTCTGGAATTCTGCCATAACCTCATCTATAAGTTCTTCTTCTGGGACTTTTGTGAGATCAATTTTTTGTTTGTTTTTCCCCATACCTGTGTAAATTGAGAACGATGCTAACAAAGCATACTTTATTAGTTTTAATTTTTCTGAAAAAGAAAGCTTCTGGAAATTATAGAGGGTTGTCTGGATAGGTTGGTCAATAAAATAGACTGGGATATTTTTCTCCTTTGAAAACTCGACTGCAGTCAGCATGTCAGACCCCGGCATGACGTTGACTATCTCGCCTACTTTTTCCTGCAGTTTTTTCAGTAGTGTGAAAATCACCCATGTTGAAGGTCCCAGGGATTTGAAAGAGGAACTTTGTTTGGATTTCAAGGCCTGATACCTGTTTTCGTCTAACTCCACACAGACACAATCTGGCTTTACTTTTTCTATAACTTCCTTTATTTTAATTATGCTTTCTTCTGCTACGTGGGAAGTTGGGACGAGGATGATGGACATAATTAACAAGATACTGTGAAGGATGCCTACTCCAGAACTTTTAGCAGCTCCCAGACATATTTTCCTGATTTTTGTCCAGCCAGCCCAACCATTATGCTTTCAGAGCCATATTCTTCAGAAAAAAATTTCATGGCACTCGTGGAAGAGCCCCTGAAACTGAGCTCTGCTTCAATTGCATAAAGTTTTTTGCCTTGGACTATAAAATCAATTTCTTGCTTGTCTTTTGTCCTCCAGAAATTAACTGTTTTAGAGGATTTCATCAGCTCCAAAAAAACAAAGGTTTCAAATGAATTGCCAAGGATGATTTTTGGAAACTCTTTCAGCCATAGAATGTGCATCATCCCTGTATCCATAATAAAAATCTTTGGGCTTTTAGTCAGCTCTTTTCTAAGATTTTTGTGGAACGGCCTAACCCTCTTTATTATAAAAGTGCTCTCCAGAAGCGTCAGATACTCTAAAACAGTAGCCTTGTTTATTCCCAGTGTTTTTGAGAGTTCCAAAACATTAAGCAGCTGGCCTGATTGGGCAGCCAGTGCCTCAAGAAGTTTATTAAAAGAGTCTATGTCCCTTATATTTCCTATGTCCCTTATGTCTTTTCTTACATAAGTGTTGATTATTTGGGACAAGTATGCCTTTTTTTTCTCCTCTGAATACTCAAGGACTATTTGGGGATACCCTCCAAACCTTATGTGCTCTTCTGCAAGGGCAACAAGTTCCTTATTGATGGCCTCGCTGTTGTCTGCTGATAGGCTGTAAACCTTTTCTTTGAAAACAAGAAACTCTTCAAAACTGAGGGGATAGATTTCGAAAGCGATTATCCTGCCGGCGAGGCTTTGCCTGAATTTCTTTTTGATCTCAAATGTGGACGACCCTGAAACCAGCAGCTTCACATTTGGATAGTGATCGTGCAGGACTTTTATAAGTTTTGCCGGATCTTCCAAGTATTGAATTTCGTCTATCACCAAATATATCTTTTTTTCATCTGCGCCTTTTTGCAGAAGATACCTGTAAACCTCTTCTGCGCCCTTATTGCACAGATCCAGCAATTCTTTCATCTCCAGATCGAAGTAGAAGACGTTTTGCTTTATGTGGTTTTTCATTATGTATTTGAGCAAGGATGTTTTTCCAACCTGCCTGGATCCATAGATTACAATAGCCTCTTTCGAATCCAGATATTTCAAAATATCATCCACTACACCCCTTTTATACAATTTGTCTATCATAATATACAAAATATCGGACTTTATGTATAATATGGTGTCTTTATTGTTTATAAAGCTTCCTTATGCCTACCGATTGTTTAAAATCTGGGAAAGCCTTGTACAAGAAGGTTTGAAAGCCGAAGGATTTGGCTGCATCTATATTTTCAGGGTCATCGTCAACAAAAAGAATTTCAGTTTTCGTGATTTTAGAGTTTTTCGAAATTTCGGCAAAAACTTTTTCAAAAAACCTTGTTTCAGGTTTTTTGCATCCTAACCTGGCAGAGGAGAATATTTTATCAAAAACAGAATTAAACATCTCGCTTTCCAGATATTTTGTCCTGTAAATTTCATTGTTTGTTCCCATGAAGCATCTTATTTTCATTGATTTCAATTCTTCGATAAACTGGACAAGCCTGTCATTTATATGATTCTCCACTTTAAACCAGTATGCTAGAAGCTCGTCTACAGAGCCTTTCCAGCCCCATTCTTTAATGTGCTTTTCCAGTTCTTTTTTCAAGTCAGATTTGCCGACAAGGCAATTCTGGAAATCTTTTTTGAAAAAATCAGAGGTTACAGATTTTTTTATTCCGTAATCTTCTTCAAGGCACTGGCTGAACCTTTTAGGTTTTATTATCAGGACGTCATCTGCATCGAAGATTATAGCTTTGATTTGTGACATACTAAAAACCTGCAAATATCTTGGCTTCTCTCCCAACCCTTAATTTTTTGGAGCCGTTCTGCAGCCAATAGCCAGAAAGAGTTATTTTGTAGCCTGTGCGGGATCCTGTAATGACTGTGCAGCCGAGCTTTCTTTTGTATGGGTTTGTTTTTATGCCTGGTTTTTGCTGCCTGGAATACTCTTTTTGCTTTATTGTAAGGAGAAGCTCGAGCCATGGATCGAGATTATAGCCGAATGTTTTCATTTTCTTCATCTCATCGTGGATATGGTCAAGGTCGCCTTCTGAAAGCTCTGGATAAACTTCTATATCAGGAAGATAATCTGTGTGGCTGTGGAAGCCGCCGACTAAAGGCATTTTCAAGGCAGTAAGTGAGCCTAGTGTTCTTCTATGCGCAAGATCGCTGCCGTGGAGAACCTGGGAAGGTTTCCTATAAGCTGTTTGGAAAGGATAGACTGTTTGCAGGGAAACGACAGACTTTTCTTTTCCTTTTATTTTCTTTAGAACAGATTTGCCTGCCAAAAAGCCGTTAGTTTCTTTCTTGTATACTTCGACTGCAGAGACTAGCAGAGTCTTCAGGGATTTTGGGTCGAGGAATATGTCGTGCATGGTGGAACACTTCCAGCTACTTATATAACATTGTTATATTAGCAAATCTCAGATAATAGGTATTAAACTTTAATAATATAAACTTAATTGACATGTTTGCTGGTTTTGTGCTATTTTGGAGTGGTTGATTTTTAGAAGTATAACAATGTTATATTAAATGGATACAGTTAGTAGAAATTAGTGTTTTTCTATTAACCTAACCCGGTTTCTAAATGTTTTGCGCTAATTTTAAGACTTCTGATAATGAATACTCTGGAACTTTGGAATTTGAGAGATTGCCTGAAATATCATACAGCGCAGTTTTTGAAAATGATAGCAGATCAGCTGGATTTGTTGCTTTTTTTGTCTAATCTAAACCCACCAGAAACAAAAATAGTCCGGGCTTTACAAAATCAGATTCTGCAAGAAGTCGCAGATCTCCGCGAATTGGGTTTAGATGAAATGCAAGACACGAGAGGCAGAAAATTCAGGCCTTATTTTGAAAAAGAATTTTGCGTTTATTCCTAAACATATTCCAGCACATCTTCGATGTTGTTAGAGTTGAGTATAATCTGCGCTGCTTTCCTTGTTTCCATATCCTTTGCATTGAATGCGATTGAACGCCGAACAACTTTAAACAATTCTATATCTTCTTTGTCGTTTCCTATTGCAATGACTTCCTTTAGCTTTATGCCTTCCCTATTTAAAAAATCTTTTAGCGCCAGGAGTTTCGAGACTCGCCCATCACCAGAAGGATGCGAAGGCAGGGTCTCATAAGCAAAACCATCCTTATTGAATAAAATTCTGTTTGATGAGAAATATTTTATTCCTAGCCTGTTTGCTATATCTTCCACAATTATATTTGGACTATCAGATACTATAGCCGGCACAAGGTTTTTCTGCCGTATTTCCTGCAGAAGCTTTTCAACGCCAGAAAAAAGTTTTGTGTTCATCCTCAAATCTGCCGTCAACTTATCTTGCTTTATTCCAGCTTCTTTCCATAGCTTGTATTCTTCTGTCTTAACCTGATAGCGGCTCATCCTGCCCTCTAAATACTCTTTCCAAATGTTGGGAATCTTATACTTATTCCGGATCAAGTCCCACGCATTTTCTGCATTTGTGAAATTGACAAGGACGCCACTGAAACTAAACGCTACCATCCTAAAAGGCTCGTTTACTACAGACCTCATAAAATAATATCAGAAAGTTAAAACCCCAACTCTCGCTATAGAAAGTATTAATCAGAAAGATTTAAATTGGCAAAAAGTACTCTATATTATGAAAGATTACGATGCAGTAGGCATAGGTAATGCCCTTATTGATATTCTGGCGCATGTGGATGAAACCTACCCCCAAAAATTTGGCTTGGAGAAAGGGGCCTTTAACCTTGTTGATGAGAAGAAAATCGCTGAAATAATGGGCGCTATACAAAATTTTAATCCAAAATTTGTTCCAGCTGGTTCTTCTGCAAATGTCATAATGGGCATATCCAACCTCGGCGGCAAGTGCAACTTTATTGGAAGGGTTGGGAAAGACAGCTTCGGGGAATTCTATCATCAGAACTTAAAAAGAGTTGGCGTGGATCCAAAATTGGCAGAATGCAACATCTCTTTGACAGGGAAATGCATAAGCCTTATAACTCCCGATTCTGAGAGAACATTTGCAACAAATCTGGGAGCTGCTGGGAATTTATCTAAAGCAGATATTACAGAAGATGCTGTAAAAAAAGCTAAAATCCTTCATTTAACAGGATATGAAACTGAATCTGCAAGGGAGGCTGCTTTCCATGCAATAGAAATTGCCAGAGAGAACGAGACAAAGATCTCTCTTGATTTAGCAGACTCTTTCCTGATCAAAAGGCGGAGAAGCGATATCCAACAAATTTTGGCTAGTGGTGTGAATTTCCTTTTTGCAAATGAGGGCGAGGCCCAAGCTTTCACAGGACTTGAAAACCCTTCTGATGCAATTGAAGAGCTTTCAAAATTTTCTGAAATAACTGTTGTCAAGATTGGGAGCAGGGGATCTTTAATTAAAAGCAATTGCTCGACTTATCAGATTCCAATATACACAACAAAAGTTGTGGATACAACTGGAGCAGGCGACCTTTATGCAGCTGGGTTTTTATGGGCCCAGTCTCAGGGAAAACCGTTGGAACTCTGCGGCAAGACAGGCTCTTTCATGGCTTCGAAGGTGATTTCACAGATTGGGGCTATAATTGAGGAGCCGATGAGAGGTCACGTGGAGAAACTGGGTTAACTTATAGCATTTCTTTATATTTCTTGTATTCACTCGCGTAATAACCATACCCAATAAGTGAAGTCATACCAACCAATATAAAAATTAAACTATATAGAGGACCATTGTTAAGGAAAATTTTGGAAGAAACTGGGAAGAGGGCTAAGCCACTTCCTGTTAATGAGGCACCCAATACCCCAAGAAGCGAAGCATTTCTATTGGCCTCTTTCATTTCTTCTTTAATGCGGTCTTGGCTTAAATTTTGCATATTCTAACTGCATTTACAAGTTGACAAGAAAAGGGGAAGATGTCTGCAAAAAACTAAAAGAAATGGAAAAATAAAACAAACACGATTTTTTATTAGAACTGTGGGTTTTAAATTACACCTACTCTATAATCTATTATGGCAAAACCAATCAGGGCAACACCAACACTAAAAGGGATTGACGCAATAAATTTTATCAGGGAAGTAATTAACGAGGAAGAGAGGCCTTCCCAGAACAGGGTTAATCTGATAAACGAAGCATCTAAAATAAAATTTAATTGCTCTTAAGGAAGCTTTAGATCCAGATACATCGGTGTTGTTCCCTTCACCCTTTCTTTTAGCACCTTAAACCCGAGATTTTTATAAAAATGTATCGAATCAAGTTTCCTATTCTCATTTCTTTTTGCGTCCAGTGTTATGAACCTGCATCCAGCCTTGCCTTCATTTATTTCATTGGATTTTTGTATTGAAAACATGACCATCAGTTTGCCTATTCCTCTCCTTAGAAAATTTTCGTCTACACACAACCTTCCAATCTTTAGAGCTGGAAGGGATTTATAGTGGATATCATTTTCTCTAAAAAACTCCTTAAGGTTTCCTTCGAGATTGATTTTATCTGTCAATAAGGTCACATAACCAACTAAAGAATTTCCATAAAACCACAAAAAAGTCACGGATAATCTCTGGTTTTGGTTATTAAGCGCATCTTGAATTAAGAAATCTTTTAATTCCTTTGTTGAAGTTGTAAAGTTGTTTAGCAATTCCCTATATTTCGATTCTAATTTGTCTATCCTCAACTCCCCTGGTTTTATTTTTTCTGACATACTTATTTATTGATCCTCGTATTTTTTTATAAGGACGCCGAGGACAGGAATATCTTCAACAATTGATCCCGTATTTTAGTTTTCTTTGGGGTCTCAGATCCTTTCTTGAAGAAACCAAGTTGATTTCCTATACAATTGGTCTGAAATCAACTTCCAACCTTCCTTTTAAAAGAAAGGGTTGAATTTGAACCTGCGCTCCCATTCTCGGATGGACATAGGTCTTGTTCACTTTCTAGGGCCTATGTCAACCCTGTGAGGGAACCCGCTTTCTGCTTCTCATACAAGACTAAACCTCGTCATTTCCGCCTACTTCCGAGTCAAGCCAATCCAGTCACAGAAACTCAAGGCGGGCGCATTACCGCTCTGCCACCTCGGCATATCTAATCTGTTTAGAATTAGGCTTTTAAATAGTGTTTTCTGGTCTCTTTCAAGAAGCAGTTACAGTTTCAGCCCGTGCTTAAACCCATCTTTTTTTGCTTTTTCCAGAGGCCACGCATCTTCGATCAGCATGTCTGGGACATCCTCTAGAATTGGATAAGCTAAATTGCAAGCAGAGCAAGTGAGAAACATCCCTTCTTCTTTCACATCACCCTTGCATTTTGGGCAGACGATCACATCTAGCAGCTCTTTTTTTAGTGGCATAGTGGATTTAGTTCGGATATCTAATTTAATTCCAGAACATTTAAAGCCTGAATAGAAAATTATATTAGGTTATGGTTAATAAGGATTTTGAGTTTTATTTGAAAGCCGATTTGAGCAGATACAAAGGAAAGTATGTGGCTATAGTGGAGGCTCAAGTAGTCGGATCAGGGGATAATGCAAAAGAACTTCTGGAAGAGGTTACAAGGAAATATCCTGATAAGAGACCCACACTTGTCAAAGTTCCTAAAGAGGAGGCCTTAATTCTGAAAATTAAATGGAAATAGAATTTGCTTTCAGGAGAGAAGAGAGTAAAATTTTTGGGGAGATCTTAAGGCCAGTAGCTAGAATAATCCTGATTAACGGGGAGAAGGAGATAGCAGAGCACCTTTATGTCGACTCTGGAGCAGATGTAACACTAATTCCGAAATCTGTAGGAGACTGGCTAGGATTTGAGATAGATAACGACCCCATTTTAGAAATAAAAGGTGTAGGTGAGAGGGGTTTGCCTATTATTGTAAAAAAAGTTAAAATGAAAATAGGCGAAAAGATAGTCGATTCAAAAGTTGCGTGGGCTCTTATAGAGGAAGTGCCTTTACTTTTGGGCAGGGAAGATGTTTTTAACTTGTTTAAGATAACCTTCGATAAGAACCAGAAAATTGTTTTCTCTGATTAAAATTTAAACACCCTGTCTGGCAGGACATACTGATAAGCTTTCTCGCTCCTTAAGTGAGCGCTATAATGGTCGTACCCTTTAGTCACTTTTCCAACTGCAACAACATCGTTCTTGTAAAATACTGCGACTAGATCCCCTTCACTCACATTTTTATCCATGCCATCCAGATGGTAAGTCATCAGCCCTATTCCGTGCATGACATTTTTCAGCGCGTTTTCCTTGACAAACACTTTCTTCACGTGCATCCTTCTGAGGACATCCTCTATCCTGATCAACTTGTTCCTTTTCACATCTTCCAACTTTACACACTCAGCATCCCTGACATTCCCAATAGCAGTCCTTCTAAGGTCTGCCATATGCGCCCCGCATCCGAGATATTTTCCAAGGTCATGGGCAAATTTCCTGACATAAAAACCAGCCTGACATTTTACTCTCAGCTCAACTTCCCGCTCATTGAAATTCAATATTTCCAAAGAATAGACTTTTCTCACACGCTCTATCCTGGCAACAGCAGACCTCAAAGGGGGAAGCTGCCTGACCTCCCCTGTGAAATATCTCAAAGCTTGTTTTAGTTTTTCTTTTGTAACTGGCTTGTGGAGGGAGATTGTTGTCACATATTCCTTATCCAACCCATTTAACAGGATCATTGCTTTTGTGGCTTCGTCCAGACAGACCAGAAGGAAGCCGGTTGTATTATCATCCAAAGTTCCTGAATCCCCTGACTTTTTCGCGCCTAGCCTTATTTCCACTTCTTTGTCAGCCCTTCTGCTGCTCATCCATTTAGGCTTGTCAAGGAAGATTGCGTGTTTGAGTGGTTTTGACATAATAATACACTTTTAAATATACACTGTTCTTATTATAGATAGATTTAATAGTTACAAGAGTTATTATGGCAAAGACAGTAAAATTCCCAGAAGCTGCTAACAGGCTATTTCATAGGGTTTTCCTCTGCAGAGACTGCGGGGCTAAAATGAGGACAGACCTACTCAGAGTAAAAGAAGGCCGGGTCAGGTGCAGAAAATGCAAGGGTAGTGCTTTGAGGCTGAAACACAAAGATATTAGGGCTTAAAGTTTTATTCCAGTCGGATTCATCTAAATTTCCTTCTTTCAGAATTTCGAAATATCTTTCCGGATAAAACTTAATCCCCCATTAAAAATCTTATTTTAACCACAGGCTGGTTTATAAGCCGAACAATTTAATTTTTTAATTGCAGGGAATTTGAGAAAATATGGGAACAGCGAGTCTTGTGATTCCGGGGTTTGAAGATGCGACAAGAATTGCGAATGGAGGCTCTTCAACAATATACAGGGCGCGGTTGTTTTCAGGCGAAGATGTGGCAGTAAAAGTCGCGAAGCCTGGCTATGAGGAAAGGATTAGAAAAGAGTATTCTACCCAGTATGACCTGTCGAACCCTAGAAGTCCCGATCCAAACATTGTTGAAGCAATTTCTTCAGGTGAAACAATTGAACGGATGCCATATTTTGCAATGGAGCTTATGGAGGGGGACTTTAAGTATATCTTAAGGAATCAGAAGCCCGATTTCAAAAAAGCCTTAGGGTATTTGGAAGACATCCTGAATGGGGTTGGCTCAGCCCATAAAAAAGGCATTGTCCATGGAGACCTAAAACCCTCGAATGTGCTTTTTAAAGGCCGTAAGGTCAAGATCGCAGACTTTGGCCTCGGAGTAAAATACAGTGGCAGCGATCTCACTTCATCTGTCACTGATGCCGAAATCTCCGGAACAGTAGAGTACATTGCCCCTGAGGTTATAGAGGGCAGAGGCTTGACCTTAGTCTCAGACATCTATTCCATTGGCGTCCTCATGCATGAGCTGCTTGTTGGCATGAAACCAGAGCACGGGGCAAATCCGCGCGATATTAACAGGGAACTTCCTGAGTCTGTATGCTGCCTCATCCTCAACTGCCTGAAAAGGGATCCAACAGAAAGGGTGCAGTCTGTTGATGCAATAAAGGGGGATCTGGAAGAGTATGGAATATTCGGTTGTCAGGAAGCTGGAAGCCCGGCATTTTTATCATGGGGATGGTGGATGGAGGACACAGCTGGAAAAAAAGCAAGGTCAGGGAAGATGAAGGAAAAAATGAAAGGCGATGTGGAGGAACTGGCTGCAAAATATAAAGCCTCAATCGAAGCCGCCGGGAATGCAGTTGAAGAAAAAGAAGCCCTGTTAAAGGATGCAGAAAAACAGCGCGATTTTTACATTTCAGAGATAGGCAGGGTCAAATCAGAGCTTGGCAACCTTAAAGCAGAATACAGGAAACAAATAAGCATTGAGGAAGAGGAGCTGAGAAAAGCAAAAAAGAGGCTTAGTTCCGGGTCTGGGATATTTGGCTGGATAAACAGCATCTTGGGAGATTGAGGTAAAATATGAAAAGAATAACAACACTAAGCTCAGCGATGGGATATATGGCAGGACTTGCATTAGTTGGCGGTTCGTCTCTTGTTGCTTATAATGCCATGAAGCCTGAAACTGCACAAACATCTTCTGCTGAGCCTGGAAAACCAAAATTCGTCTCAAGGGAAGATATTTTGCCAAGCGGCGCTCTTTATATGACTGATAGCGTTGAGGTCCGCAGAAGAGACCCGTTTGCAAATGCAGAGCAAAAACAAAATACAGAAAGGGTGCTTACTGTATATGGAACTGATGGAAAAGGAAGAAGCTATGTAATTGAATTGGATTTTCCAATGTCAGAAAAGGATTTTTATAAAGGCGCAGAAGATCTTGCAACTAGCAGGACAAAAGGGGAAAAGTTCGAGGTCAAATGGAAGGACGATCATTTCCGCCCAAGAGCAGGAAGACCATCACACAATATAAATATAGTAGACGGTTACGAGAAGGATGGAAAAATGGTTTATATTTTAAGAGTAATCTCTCCCGGATTTGTTAAAATAATAGAAGATTAAATTATCACCTGAAATGTATCAAAACTGGCTCTGTTGGAGCAGGATCAGAAAAAAGAAAAATGGCTTACCGGCTGGTTAGGATGGTTCTTTGAAGATTGAGGCAAAAAATATGAAAAGGATAATATCAGCGTTTCTTGTAACTAGTGGGTTGGCTGCTGCAGGATACGGCGGGCGCGAACTCCACAACAAAGGTTATTTCAAGCAATTTGTGGAGCGGAGGATTCCAACGGCACAAAATGAAGAACGTGAGCTTCCTCCGACAAGGAATATGGTCTATAATCTCGAACTCAAATGCACGACAGATGAACCATATGGAACATTCATGGAGGCTCCTGACGTATATGACAAAATTGCAGGAAAAAATACCCAAGGCAGAATACAACGCACACAAAGAAAAATAAAGCTGAAAATAGACAAACAATCAAAACAAACGCTGCTCCATACGAATCACAGGGTATCAATTCCTCTGAGCGGCGGAAAATCTTTTTTTATCTCATACAATTTGAAAGAGCTTTCGCAATGCAAGTCGTACAGAGAGTTGGAAAAGCTTCTGGAAAATTATGTAAACAGGGATCGTGATTATGGCCGACGTAAAGCAGAGCCTCCAGACGAAAGCGCTGAGGAAAGAAGATTAATCAATGAATTAACCAGAGTAAGGAGGGAGAGGGAGGCCTCTGAGTCAAGGAAAGAGCTTTATCCATTTATAGAAGGGGCCAGAGGCCTCACAGGAGACAGCATGGCAGAATACTGGGAAGAGCGTATATCAGAACATTGCACACGCCGATTCTCTGTGAAGATAGACTTTGAAGCTGGGACAGCATCCAAATCAAGCAAAGGCGCAAACACACCCTCCATAGTAAAATCAGCTGGCGAAAAGCCCGGGGAAGATCTATGGATTCTATATGATCTGGATCATGTGTATCCAGTGCGTCCAGAAAGCGAATAATTATAATTGCCAGATGCGGGAATATTTGAAAAAATTATTGGATATTTGGTTAACTCCTGGAAGGCGAAAAAAATATGAGAAGGATAACAGCTATTTTAAGCGCGGCGGGGCTTGCAGGGTCTATTTTCGCTGGCGGGTTTGCATACGAAAAAGGCTATAAGAAAGCATCCTGGAAAAGGAATAGAAGCAATCCTCAGCCCAGACAGGTTAAGCGTGCCGTATGGAGAACTTCCAGACAGTAGTGTGCTTTACAGAATAGAATTTGTTGAGCCAGACATGACAAAGCCTTACCTTTCAGGAACGTTTGAGGAGTATGTCGCAAAACTGTATACAGCAAACGAAATAAGAATTAGGGAGGGAAAGCCGCCAATAAAACCGACAAAAAGAAAGGTCATGTTTGAAAAGGGCGCAAAGGGATATTTCGACACGAAGATTGAAAAAGAATATGAAAGATTCCACAAAATAAGAAATAACGACCTTAAAATGTTTGATGGCCTCGGGAAAACTTCATTGTCAGACTGGGATATCGATATGTATGCTGGCACACTGGCAAGCGAAGGAAGAAATATATTCGCTAGAGACACGCAACAAATTATTAACAAAGAGCTTTCAAAAATAGCTTCGAATAACCCTGAGGGAAAAGCTATTATTGATTCTGAAAGGCTTATGGAAGATGGACTCCGCCTATATGATGAGAGGATGAGGGTTAAATACAAGGAAATTATTGCAGATCCACTCAAGAGGCTTAGCATTGAAAAAAGGCGCAAAGTGATAAATGATTGTATAGAGGAAAATAGAACAGCCAAATTTTCGTCAGAGCACTTTGCCAAAATAAATTTTGAAAAGGGGGCAGTTATGAGGAAGGATTACCTGGGGGAGGGTGTAAACCCAGCCCCTTTGACAAGGATGGCAGCCGAAGGCGGGCATATCTGGGTTATTGATGATTTTGACAAGGCTGACACCCCTCATCCTCGTTTTGAGTCGGATGCATTTTTCACATTTACAAAAATAGAAAAAGGCAATTAGCTGTCAGTAAGCTCTTGTTAACTGACACGCAATATACAGTCAGCCCTTTAGGCTCAGAACACGCCTGGCTGATTTTGCCCCTTCATAAATTATCGCTTTCCGCAGTGAAAAGTTCCACATAGATCGAACAGGCTGAAAGGGACGACACTGATTTTATCCAATTTTTGAGGATCAGTGTCAACCTGTTTAGCGATGAGCGAACCACTGCGAACCCTTTTAGCATGGAGCTCTATAAAATAATTGGGTTATTAGGTCGTTTTAGGATCAAATCCTCCAAATATTATATGCACTAATAATTTAAAAACATCTTCGTTCCGGTGGTTGAACCGGAACTCCATTTCTTTCAAATATAATGGATAAAAATGTTGCCAGACAACTTTTCCGCTATCATGCGACTATATTTTGGTACGGAAGTTAATCAATCACCAAATGATACTTCATCAGCCCTCACATTTGATGCAAAACCAGTAAAAAATTCATATCTGCCATCTTTAAACAAATCACTGGTCGCATATACTTTTATTTTAGGAGCTTTGGGAACAGCATATCTTTTTCCAAAAGTTTCTATTCTCATAACTCATTTCCAAGTCACATAAAGCAGCAAAACCAGCGCAATCAACTGGAATACCCCTACAGACAATTGGAATGAAGTCAGGTTGTAGTTCCCTGTTGAGACAACTAAATTATAGAAGTAAAGATTCATTATATTTCCCAGCATGAAGGCAAGTGCGAAGAACATCAGGCCTAAAGTAAATTTGGCATTCAGTTTCCTATAACTTTTAAAGTAGAGAACAACCAGCATCAGTGTTATCACTATATTTGCCCCGAGAATGACCATTATTGCTGCGTCTTCCATTGGAAATACCATAATTATTTTCCGTCCCCTTTGAGCTTTTCACTTATTTCTTTAAAGATTTCGATATTCTGCTGGAGTAATGTAGATGGGAAGTAGGCTGTCCCATACTTCTTTTGTTCTGAAACTATTATCCTGTTTTCTTCTAATGTCTTTATATGATGCTGTACTGTTTTGTAATCCATCGAGAGGGATGTCTTTATTTGATTCATATTAGCTGGCTTATCTAATAAAAGTTTTACTATTTTCACTCGCGTAGGGCCTCCACGCATACCTGCGAAAATGTACCAAAACACCCGTTTTACATTGGAGTCAAAAACGATTCCCATATAGTGTATTGATAGAAGTGTATTAATTAGTATTTGTGTTTATTTCCAATTCACGGCTTTCTAACCAGTTCCTTTATCCCGCCCATATAAGGCAGCAAAACCCGGGGTATTTTGACAGAACCATCTGCTTTCTGGTGTGTTTCGAGGAGACAAACCATTATACGCGAAGTTGCAATAGCTGTGTTATTCAATGTGTGGATAAAACCTAGAGGGGATTGACCTTCCTTTTCCCTGTATTTTATGTTCAGCCTTCTTGCCTGATAATCTGTGCAGTTGGAGTTTGATCCGACTTCCCTGTATTCACCATCGCTCATGCAAGCTTCTGTGTCATATTTCTTAGCTGCAATTGAACCAATATCTCCTGTACACACATTTACAACACGGAAAACCAAACCTAAACCTTTCAGTAACTGCTCTGTATTTTTCTGGAGATCTTCATGCAATTTCCAGGAATCTTCTGGCCTGGAGAAAATGAACTGTTCTATTTTGTTGAACTGGTGCATCCTGAAAAGGCCTTTTGTGTATTTTCCATGGGCTCCGACTTCTTTCCTAAAGCACGCGGATATCCCAGCAACTTTTAGTGGCAACTGCTCTCCTAAGAATGTTTCATTCATGAACATCGAAGCTATTGGATGTTCAGATGTCGCAATCAGGTAAAGGTCCTCATTCTCAATTTTATACATCACATTCTCAAAATCAGACAAATCAGTCACGCCTTCATAAGGTTTCCTTTGGAGCATGTAAGGCGGCTGTACAATTGTGAAACCTTTTTTGATCAAGAAATCCAGCGCATACCGTTGGAGCGCAAAGTCGAGGAGCACCAACTCATTTTTATTGTAAAAAAATCCATGTCCTGCGACTTTGTTTGCGCGTTCCTGATCTATCAAATCAAGGTTTGTAAGCAGATCAAAATGGTTTTTTGGCTGGAACTTGAATTTTAGCGGAACGCCGACTTTTTTCACTGTCACATTTTCTTTGTCATCTTTACCGAATGGAACAGATTCGTGCAAAAGGTTTGGTATTCTGAGCAAAAGATTTCTTATTTGGTCCTGAAGCCTGCTGGTTTCTTCTTCCAGATCTTTTATTTCGTCACCAACAATTTTCATTTTTTTTATCCTATCGTCTGGAGCCTTATTTTCCTTCTTCAGTTGCGCCACTTCTGCTGTGACCCTGTTTCTCTCATACCTGAGGCCTTCGAGCTCTTTCAAAACTATCCTGTATCTCTCATCTGCTTTCAGGAGCTCGTCAACCTTTTTCAGTAATTCAGGATCATTTCTCTTTTTGAGATTCTCCTTTACAGACGCAGGGTTTTCCCTGATCAGTTTTATGTCTAGCATACTATTTCTTTCCTTTAGATTTTTCTAGTTTTCTTCTAATGCGACCTGCTTCCTCCCTCACTGCAGGCAACTGTCTTAATATTTCTTGAGCCATTTCAATTTTTCCTGCTGCGTTATAAGCAGCCGCCGCCTTTCTAAGATATCCTATTGCTGTTGGATCCCCGGCTTCCATTAATTTTATATATTTCCCTACATTCCAACCAGCATCTTTTGTTTTTTCCTGCTTTTCCATTTCTTGTATTAGTTTTGTCACTTCTCTAGCCCTTTCTTTTTCACTGCGAGTGATGTAAAAACCCCGCTCGCCTCTGAGATATCCGATTTTCTTTTCAGGGTCTGTTTCCAGAGAAGCGGCTTCTAAAATCCGCTTTGAGACATAGTCTATCAATTTACTGTCTTTAGGGCCATAACCTCTACGAGCAGCTCTGAGATATCCTATTTTTACAGCAAGATCTGTTTCAGCTATCGCTAATTCAATATACTTCGCTGGGGTAAGTTTTCTGGTCTCTGTAGCTGTGCCTGCCATATTATAAAATCTATAGAATCTCACCAATAAATAACCTATTAACCCCGTTTGCATTCTGTTTTGTCGTGATACTTGTCGCAGATGGTCAGGTTGCCTACTTTGTAGAGGGCTGGCTCTTTTGGTATGGTAAAAACTAAAAATATCGCTGCGATGAAAACAAAGATTATTATAAGCATTAAATTTATCCTTTCCATATCACATATTTAAGAAAGTGTTTAATTTGTCTATTGGGACAATATCGACACCGGAATATTCTGAAATATCCTCATCAATCAGAGTGACTATAAGAGGTAATTTTTGCTTCTCTGATTTGAAAAGCCCGGTTCTTTCAAGATGTTTTTCGGCTGCACTTTTTAATTGCGAGGATTTGTATCTACCTCCTTTCCATTTTTTACAGTCAACTAAAAATATTTTTCCGAACTTTTCTGCGATTACATCGTATTGCCTTTTTGGTTTTTTCGAGACGAAGTTTATTTTAACAGAAAAATCGTTTTGCTCAAAGATCCATCCGACCAGCCTCTCGAAGTACTGCCATTTGACTTGGCGGCTTAAGTTTTGCAATTCTTGCAGACTGCCTATTCGAAACATAGAAAAAGATTCTAATCAAGGATTTAAATCTGCTTAATAAATTGAATCTTGTTAGAATGTCAAAAATCACTCTTACAGTAATTAAAGCCGACGTGGGTAGTTGTGGGGGCCATACTAAACCTAGCGATGAGCTATTTGATTCTATAAAGAATTTCGTAATTAATAATGGTTTGAAAACTGGTCTGCTCACAGATGTTTACCTTGGCTACACTGGAGACGATACGCATATCCTTATGAGTCATACCCATGGCATCGGACACGAGGAAGTACATAAACTCGCTTGGGATGCGTTTAAAGCTGGGACAGAAATAGCAAAACAGCAAGGCCTCTACGGCGCAGGACAGGATTTATTGAAGGACTCCTTCTCAGGTAATGTTAAAGGGTTAGGTCCCGGTGTGGCAGAAATGGAGTTTGAAGAGAGGCCTAATGAGGCTTTTGTTTTATTCACTTTAGACAAAACAGAGCCCGGTGCATTCAATTACCCTTTCTATAAACTTTTTTGCGAGCCTTCTGCTAACACCGGACTGCTGGTAAACCCTTCCCTTACCAATGGCGTAAAGTTTATTGTGTTGGATGTCATGGAGGGCACAAAAGCTGAATTCTCGACTCCGGAAGATGTATTCAGGATAGCGGCAATATTGATGTATCCTGGAAGGTATGTCATTGATTCCATTTACATGAAAAACGGAGAACCTGTCCTAGCTGCAACAACAGACAGACTACACAACATAAGTGGGGTATATTCAGGCAAAGACGATTCTGCGGCTATTATGAGGCTTCAAAAAGATTTTCCTGCCACAGAAGAAGCCTGTTCTGTCTTTAAAACAGTGCATTATGTTTCTGGGGATACCAGGGGAAGCCATCACATGCCACTAATGCCTGTCAAAAGGAATACAGCAGCAACAACAAATTTTTGTATTCCAATGGTTAGTGCTACTCTTTTCAGCATGAAAAATGGGAAATTTACTGCACACATGGATGGTTTCGAGACTCCTGATTGGGACTACTTTAGGCAGAAAGCTGTCCGAAAAGCCGAATATATGCGTGAACAAGGTTTTGTCCATCCAGCAACACTTGTCCCAGAAGAACTGGAATACAATAAGGGTTATCAATCTATAATGTCGGACGTTAAAAAACGATTCAAGTAACTGTTTTAAGCCATTGCCGGCCAACTATTTTGTAGCAATCTTTCCATGCTTGTGCAGCCTCTTTCCTGTCAGGATAAGACTCTTTAATACGTAGAGCATCTTCCAGCTTCGTTTGTTTTCTGGCGATTGAAAACCCTATTGATTTTCTAAAAGTCTCTATATTTCTCTTGTCCCTAATCCAGAGTCTCCAGACATCTCTGTTCCTTTTATAGATTTCGTTTCCAGCGCCTTTAATCAAACTGCCCTTCTTTTTAACTAGCACAAGGCACGATTTTATAGAGAACTTATCTTCTAGAAGGTATTTGCACAGATTTAGCAGTGCTCTATCCGTGTTTGCAAGGGCTATACCAATATCTAATTTCACTTTCGCTTCCACATTAACGCTACCCTCAGAATCGAATAATGCCCTGAGGAAACTCGATTCGTAACCAGAAACAGTTTTTCTTATCTTCTCCAAATTTAGCAGTTCAAAGAAATTGAAAAATAACCGGCTTCCATAAATTACTCTCCAATATCCATCATATGTATGAATCAATTTATTAGGGATGGTTTTATTGAATATTTTTGAGATGCTCAAGGAAAAGGCTTCTACGAAGTCCTTATCTATAGATTTTAGTTCTATAGCAGTCCTGTTCTGCATTTTAGTCTTGTATACACACGCATCGCCACAAATTGTGCCTAGAACATAAGCCAGCTCTTTTGACTTTGTCGGATAAAATTTAATCCTATTAAATTCCGGGGAAGAGCCTTCATAAAACCAGCCACCTACAACACCTATATTCAAGCCTAGAATATTAGCTGCTTTATAGCTTCCAAAACCTTGCCTCTTTCTCAATCTCATTGCTTTATTATAAAAATCTATTCTCTTTTTCATTGAGAGGTTTCTAGTATATCGCTTTTGATCCATATTCAAATTTCTCTTTTCATATTTAAACAGTTGAGCAGAGGGTATGATTCCGCTATTCCGCTAGAATTAAAAACCGATATACATGGACCGAGTTTTTAGAGAAATCATCATTCCGGTAGAAAGATAAGTATTTAATCCGAATGGACAATACTGTGTCTATGAAACTTCCTGTAATCCTTGTCAACTTCAAGAACTACAAAGAAAGCACTAACTCCAATAGCCTGAAACTAGCTGAGATATGCGATTCTGTTTCAAAGGAGTTTGGCGTTAATATTTCTGTTTCTCCTTCATATTCTGACATTAAAGAGATAAAAGATAAAACTACAGTCCCTATCTTTTCTCAGCACATAGACCCTATTGAAAATGCAGGAGCTTATACAGGGGCTGTTGTCGCTGAAAATCTGAAAGAAATTGGGATTGCTGGAAGCCTGCTAAACCACTCTGAAAGAAAAATGGATCTCAAAAATATAGAAAAATGCATTGGTATATTGAGAAAACTAAATCTGGTTTCTGTTTGCTGCGCTTCTGATTTGGAGGAGGTTGAACAAATAGCAAACCTTTCTCCGGATATTATTTCAATAGAACCTCCAGAGCTTATCGGAACCGGGGTTTCTGTTTCGACGACTAGACCTGAAGTTGTGACAAAAACAATAGAGATTGTGAAGGGAATAAATCCTAAAATAAATGTGCTTTGCGGGGCTGGGGTTGCTAATGGACAGGATGTCAGGAAGGCTATAGAACTAGGGACTTGTGGGGTTTTGGTTTCTTCTAGGGTTGTTAAGGCAGAGGATCAGAGGAAGATTCTAACAGAATTAGCTAAGAGCCTTTAAGCGTCCCACCAAATGCTTATATAGATGTTATTCTAACTACTGCTAGGTGAAAATTGATATTATGTCAAAACTAGGTGAGTGTCTTCACACAGGGAAGCCAGAGGGATAAGCCTAGTTTAAATTCTGTTTTTGTTAAGAATAACTCTAAGCCAAATAAAATTTTACAAAAGAGGCCAGTTCTAGTAAAGCTTGATTCCAAGGGGAGGATTTCCATACCTAATTTTTTGAGGAAGAACTTCAACCTGAAGAAAGGGGATTGTGTAGAGCTGGTTTTTGATTTGGAGAAAGATTTTTTAGTTTTAAAATTCCCGGAGGATGATCGATATGACAGATGAGTATCTTCACAGTCGCTTATCCAGACGGGAGAATAGGGAAAGATGCGAGAAACCGGTTTATTGAAAAGTTCAGCTGTGTGCCGGATTTAGATTATAGGAACAGGCGCCAGAGAATAGGAAAATATAATTTCATGATTACAAAAGCGCGGGACGTTCCAAGAGCAGTTGAACTTGGATGTGATCTTGGATTAACAGGACGGGATTTTTTAATGGAATATGGATGTCCTAAATTAGGCATAGCGTATGATTTTCGGGTTTCAAAAAGCAGAGTAATATCATTCCGAAGAAAAGATGCAGATTTCAAAACAAAAAGGTTGGTTACTGTTTATCCCAGAATTGCAGAAGCATATTTGAGAAATAAATTAAAAAATCCAGAAGATTGGGAAATAGTAAAACTCTCAGGAGAAACTGAATCATGGGTTGCTTTGTGTATGGCTGATATTGGAATAGATGTGACAGAATCTGGAGATACAATTAGACTTACAGGTTTAGTTATTCAGGACGTGATTATGGAGAGCAGTGCAATTATAATAGCTAGAAAAGATAATATAAAAACTGTCAGGAGTTTGTATGGTAACTAAATATCAGCCTGTCAAAGGAATGCGTGACTTTTGGCCAGCTGAGATGCTCAAGAGGGAGTATGTGCTCGATATAATGAAGAAAACTGCGCAGACTTGGGGATTCCTTCCGACTGACACACCTGCTTTGGAGAGCCTTGAGTTATTGTCTGCGAAAGGCGGCGCAGGCGAAGCGATAAAGAAGGAGATTTACAATTTTAAGGATCAGGGCGACCGCGAACTGGGGTTGAGATTTGATTTGACTGTTCCCACAGCGAGGCTTATTTCCTCTAAGTTGGATTTACCCTTGCCTTTCAAAAGATACACAACAGGAAAAGTCTGGAGATATGACAATCCGCAGGCGCTAAGATGGAGGGAATTTCAGCAGTTTGACGTGGACATCTTCGGCTCAAACAAACCTGAATCTGATGCAGAGATAATCGGATTGACTTGCCAAATTTTTGATTCCCTTGGTTTCAAGGATTTTGTTGTGAGTTTGAATAGCAGAAAACTGTTAGAGGCTTTTCTGAAATTTGTTGGTATTACTGATCTTGCAGAAGTTTTCAGGTCAATAGATAAGCTTGATAAAATTGGTGAAGATGGTGTGAGAAAAGAGCTTGTTGAAAAAATCAAGGGGAAGGACAAGGTTGAGAAAGTGATGGATTTCATAAAGGCCAAAGGCTCTGCTTCTTTTGAGAAGGCTCTGAGAGAGATAAAAAGTGTGGAGGGAAGGGAAGCTGCAGACGAATTAAAAAAGATTTCAGATCTGATCAAAAGTTTTGGTTATGAGAAAAATTTGCAATTGGATATGAGCTTAGTCAGAGGCTTGGAATATTATACTGGAATTGTTTTTGAGGTCCGTATCCCCGACATCCCTGTGAGTTTAGGCGGCGGTGGAAGATACGACAAAATGATTGAGAGCTTTGGTGGCAGGAGTACGCCTGCCATTGGCGTAGGGATTGGTTTTGAAAGGATCGTGGAGGTAATGTCCCGGAAAGGGATGTTCAAATTAGAACCGCCTGTAAAACTGTATGTCCTTTCTGTGGATGAGAATGTCAAACCAGAAGCTCTAAAAATCTGCCAGAAACTCAGGGCCGAAGGGATCTCTTCTGTCTTCGATGTCTCTGGAAAAGATTTGAAAAAACAGCTGGCTTATGCGAGCAATTCTGGAATCCCTTTTGCCTTGTTTGTGGGGGAGAAGGAATTGAAGGAGAAAAAGTTCAAGCTGAAGGACATGGAAGACGGGGAAGAGCAATTAGGCTCTTTGGAAAACATTATTAAGAAACTGAAAAATTAGGCAACAAACCTGTAAACAGGGCCTTTTTCTAAAGTCTGTTTTTCTACCATAAGATTTATCAGAGCATCAAAATCCGAATCAATTTCTTTTCCTAAAACCAAAACATTTTCTCTAAAATCATAATCTATACACTGTACACGTCCAGATCTCATTAACCACTCGAGAAGTTCAATATGTCTGTCATCAATTTCACTATCTCCGCTCGGTTTGTATGTGATTGAAGCAAAAGTTTCTAATGTCCCAGCTTTTACAAGATTGCCGATAATTTCTTCTATTGGAATATTTTCGTCTTTTTTTACAAGCCTTATTCTTGGCTTTAAAACCCCTGGAGGCGAGAACTCTCCGGTAGCATCGAGATTATATTCTTTTGTTAGAACAACTGGCCTTATTCCTTCTTCTCTTACTAACCGATAATTTCCTTTTACAGAGTCGCCTACAGGAATACCATCTGCAGGACATAACTGCTCTGAATTTTCAGGATCGAATCTGATCACTCTATCTTTTGATTTCAGAGCCCTGTATTTAGCTGATGCTATAATAGTCCGCCCATCTTGTTTTCTAACCATTGGCTCTGATAAAACCGCGTTTTCCTCAAACTCGCCTAAAGAATTTAAGTAAGGACTTGCGCCTAAAATTACATAATCGCCTAAATCTTTTTGGCAGCCTTTTCTGGGAGTTCCTTTTGATACCAAAATCGGCCTCAGAAAAAGCGAATACCTGTTTTTTCTTCCTGTTTTTGCAGCGATCAAAAATTCTGTCCTTGCATCGCTTAAGTGAAAATAGTTATGGCCGTCGTAAAAACAGAGCCTTTCCAAAAGCCTCTCTGCTCCCAACCTGTCATAATCCGCGAGGACAGGTTTTTTGCCAACTACAAAGCGTTCTCCGGGAACAGCAAATTCAATGAATTCTGGAATGAATATATTTGAAACCATACCCTAAACTTTGATAAAAAGAAATATAACATTATTCTGATACTTTTCAATATAACATTGTTATATCTATTCTTATTCCCGCCTTTTATAGATGAGTTACCAAAATTTCGTATGGTTCTCGAGAGGTTAGGTTCTGGGTTAAAAGACACCTTCAAGAAAATCGCAGGCTTGGGTGTTGTAGATAAGGAGGCGGTTGACAGGATTGTTTTGGAGATACAACGGTCTTTATTGCAAGCTGATGTAGATGTTGCTCTGGTTTCTAACCTTTCGAAAAACCTGAAAGAAAAAATATTGAAATCGGAGCCTCCTCCTGGACTTACTTTGAAAGAAGTTTTCATCAAAACGCTTTACGATGAACTGGTAAATTTCCTAGGCTCAGAAAAAGGTGAGCTTCAGATAAGACCACAAAAAATAATGTTAATAGGACTCTTCGGCAGCGGAAAAACTACGCAGGCAGGAAAAATCGGAAAGTGGTTTAAAACAAGAGGTCTATCTGTTGGTTTAGTTGCATGCGATGTCCACAGGCCGGCTGCTAAAGAGCAGCTGAAACAAATTGCGCAACAGCTTGAAATAAAAGTGTATACAGAGGGCAAGAAAGCAGAGGATGTTGCAAAGAATGCATTGAAACAGTCAAAGGAAGATATCCTGATTTTTGATACAGCTGGCAGGAATGCTTTAGATAATGAACTTGCGAAAGAATTGAAAAATCTGGCAGGCTTGGTTAAAGCAGATGAGATTCTTCTTGTAATTCCGGCTGATATCGGGCAGGCAGCTAAAAAACAAGGGTCTGAATTTGTGAAGCTTGTTGGAATTACAGGAATAATTGTCACAAAACTTGACGGAACTGCAAAAGGCGGTGGCGCTTTATCTGCATCATCTGTAACAGGCGCAAAAGTTAAGTTTATTGGTTTAGGCGAGAAGATGGATGCATTTGAAGAGTACGATCCAAAAAGGTTTGTTTCAAGGCTCATTGGTTATGGTGATATACAAGGTTTGTTAGAGAAGGCAAAAGATGTTGGTTTGGATGAGAAAAAAGCCCAGAAGATTGCAACAGGGGAATTTACTTTAGATGATTTTATAGAGCAGATTGGCGGCATGCAGAAAATGGGGTCGTTGTCCTCCCTTGCCGGAATGATTCCCGGCTTGTCTAAAGCGAAAATCCCGACAAACCTGCTTGATGTGCAAGAGGGGAAGATGAAGAAATGGGTGTTTATGATCCAGTCAATGACAGCAGAAGAAAGGAAAAACCCTGAGCTTATCAAGCAGGCCAGAGCAATAAGAATAGCGAAAGGGTCGGGAACAAAACCAGAGGACGTGAAGAACCTGATTAAAAATTACGAGAAGATCAAGAAGATGATGAAAAGCATGGGAGGCGGGAAATCCCTGAAACGGGGACAATTTGCGCAGATAGCGAAACAGATGGGGATGAAGGTCTAGCTTTCCTGAAATTTTAAACTTCAATGTTATTTGCTGGGTGTAATCCGTGTGGTATGCAAGCACTCAATGAAAGAAGTGAATCCTGAGGTAATCGCAGGCAAACCTGTCATAAGGGGTACAAGAATATCAGTAGATATTATAGTCAAGCTTTTATCTAAAGGTATAACTACGGAAGAAATACTAGAGAATTATCCAAATTTAAAAAAAGAAGATATAAAGGCTGCCCTTGAATATGCAGTTGGTGTAATCGAAGGCGAAGATGTTTTTCCAAAAGTTAAGACAAATGGTTAGAATAGAAAAATTAGAGTCAAGCAAAGGATTGAGAAAACTGTTCACAGAATTCTTAAAAATTGCGATACATGGCAAATTCGAGGAGGAGTTTGAAACTATATAACATGAAAATCTATAAAATGAATTCTTTTGCTAAAATACCTGAAGGCGGAAATCCTGCTGGAGTTTGTCTGGATGCAGAAAACCTTACAGAGAACCAAATGCAGGAGATTGCAAATAAAGCCGGGTTTTCCGAAACAGCATTTGTTTCAAGACAATCGGAAAACGTTTTTAATGTAAGATTTTTTACTCCCACTAAAGAGATTGATCTCTGTGGTCACGCTACAATAGCCTCGTTCTCTCTTTTAGCTTCTAAAGGAATAATTAAGGAAGGCAGATATAAGCAAAGAACAAAAGCCGGCCTTTTGGACGTAGAGATAACCGACGGGAATAGAGTTTTCATGAATCAAAACCTTCCAAAAATTCTAGGATCTTTGACAAAAAAAGAAGTTTCCAAAACTTTGGACATAAAAGAATCTGACACGGAATCTAGTCTCCCAATAGAGATAATAAGTACAGGAATCCCTACAATAATTGTACCCCTGAGATCTTTAGGAAAATTATTAAAAATTAAACCTGACGAAGAAAAAATAAGAAGGCTGACAGACAAAAATAACAATGCCCTTTTGCATGTTTTTGCCACAGAAACTAAAAACCCTGAATCAGCTGCCCACGCACGGATGTTTGCTCCTGGTTACGGTATACAAGAGGAATCTGCAACTGGTATGGCAAATGGGGCTCTAGCCTGTTATATGTTTAATCACTATATGATCAAAGATCCAAATAATCTTATTTTCGAGCAGGGATACTCTATGCAGAGGCCATCAGAGATCCTCGGAAAACTGAAAACAGAAGGCAGGGAGATAAAAGAAGTGATAATAGGAGGGGCAGCTACAATAGAGAATGAATTAGAAATCAGCTTATAATAGAAAATTATATTCAATAAAAGGGCTTTAGTAACTTCTTTCTTTTTGGGTACTGTAGCCTTTTGAAAGAAGATTGGAAATAGGTCTCTAAACAATTGGTTAAAGACCTATTTCGTCCCTTTAGAAAAGAAAAAGGGTATATATGACAAAAGGGTTTTGGAAAATAGTGAATAAGGTGATAGATAAGTCAGATATATTACTCGAAGTGCTCGATGCCAGAATGGTCGAGAAAACAAGGAATGAAGAAATAGAGGACAAAATAAAGTTTTCAGGAAAACCTATTATTTATGTCATAAACAAGTGCGATTTGGCTGAGAAAAAAGAGGTTGAAAAACACAAAAGCAAAATGAGGCCGTGTGTTTTCATCTCTGCAACAAAAAGGCTTGGGACAACAATACTTTTGCATGAAATAATAATGCAATCAAATTTTTTGAAAAAAACAGGGAAGGTTGTTGTCGGTGTTTTAGGCTATCCTAATACAGGAAAAAGTTCTGTGATAAACGTGCTAGCTGGGAGGCATAGCGTAAGGACATCTCCTATCAGCGGCTACACCAAAAGGCCACAACTTGTTAAGATGAGGAACAATTTGTATCTCATGGACACTCCAGGTGTGTTTGCATACATGGAAAGGGACGAAAAAAAGCATAGTATAATAGCTGCAAAAGACGAATCGAAAATAAAAGACCCTGATCTGACTGTAATGAATTTAATGAGGGAGTTTGAAGGCATGGTTGAAAGATTTTACAGTGTCGAAAAGCATGAAAACCCAGAAGAAACTCTGAGGGAAATAGCCTTGAAATATAGGAAATTGAAAAAAGGCGGGGAGCCTGACACGCAGGTAATGGCTAGAAAGATTTTACATGACTGGCAGGCTGGGAGGATGGGGAAGAGTCAAAAACAAATAGATAAGATAGTTCTTCCCAGACAAAAACAGGAAGAAATTTTAGAGAAGGCAAACTGATCCGCAGAAACAGGAGATTGTGGAAAAGAGAGGGGTCCCTTTTAAGCTGGAGAACAGCAAAAACAAGTTTTTGTGGATATTTGGAAAAGGGGCATTGAAACAGGCAGCAACCAGCGCCTAATACTTTCTATAAACATCGAAAGATTTATAAACGGAAGATCTAATAAATAGTATGAAGAAGCTCGAACTTGTGTACAGAGAAATCCTGAGCGGGGTTATTGGGAAGAGGAGGTCTTTTACACAGGCTGGGTTGTCAAGGTCTCTTGGGATCTCCCTGAGCACAGTTAACCATGCAATAAGCCCGCTCAAAAAAATGGGCGCAGTCAGGATAAAAAAACGCAGTTTTGAGGTTGTCGATGCGAAAAAAATCCTTCTCTACTGGGCAAGCATAAGGGACATTGAAAAAGATATAGTATACAGGACACGGGCAGAAGGCTCAGCTGCAGAAATTGAAAAGAATATGCCAAGTGATGTTGTTTTCGGTGCCTTCTCTTCATACAAATTCATGCTTAAAAAAATGCCAGCAGATTATTCTGAAGTTTACGTATATAGCAATAATATCGCGGAACTTAAAAAAAGGTTTCCTGAAAGCAAAAACACACCTAACCTTTTTGTCCTAAAAAAAGAAGTTGAGGAGATGAGCTTGCCGCATCTTTTTGTAGACCTCTGGAACATGAAGGAATGGTATGCAAAGGACTTTTTAAGGGAGTTAGAGGGGAAAATTTATGGAATACTGGAATAGCATGCTTACTGAGAAAAGCTGGAAAATACTGCACGAAATAAGAAAACAATTTAATTTTGTCCTTATAGGCGATTGGGCCGTGTATCTCTGGACAAAAACCCACAAATCAAGGGATATAGATATCGTAGTCGACTTCCAGACACTTGAGAAATTAAAAAAGGATTATGGCCTCAGGAAAAATGACCACCTGAAAAAGTATGAGATAAAACAGGATGAAATAGATATAGATATTTATGTCCCGTATTATTCAAAGCTTGCAATCCCTGTTGAAGAAATAAAATCAGCCAAGATAGAAGGTTTTGATGTCGCCAAGCCAGAGTTTCTCCTGATCCTGAAACAGGGAGCAGAAATCGAGAGGAATGAAAGCCAGAAAGGGGAGAAGGACAGAATAGACATAATAAGCATGGTTTTCAATTGCAGCATAGATTACAGACTTTATTCTGATATACTGGAAAAAAACAAAATAGCGCATCTGCTTGAAAGGCTTGCCAAGATAGTGAAGGAATTCGACAACTATGCTTACCTTAGCTTGACCCCAAGGCAGTTAAAGCTGAAAAAGAAAGAAGTACTGGATAAATCAAGTAGAATTTGATCAGCGGGATATGAAAGAAAAAAAACAGCTTAAATCAAAAGCAGATAATCCAAAGGGGAAAGAAGCCGGAAAAATAGAAAAGGAAAAACCTGAAAGGAAAGAAGCTGATTTTTCTTCAAAAGAAGTTCTGGATACAGCTAAAGAAATTTTGGGGAAGAGGGATGTTTGCCTGAATTGTCTGGGCAGGCAGTTTGGCGCTTTGGGGCATGGTTTTACAAACAAGGAAAGGGCTGAGAAAATACTTGAAAATTTAAAAACCAAGGTAAAAACAGATTACTGTGAAATATGCGACAACCTTTTTGCTGATCTTGATGAGATAGCCAACAAAACAATAGATAAGCTTAAGGAGATAGAGTTCAAAACTTTTGTTGTCGGGACAAAACTATCTCACGAAACTATTTTAAGGGAAGAGACTTTATGGGAAGATGTTGCGATTGAGCATTGCGAGCCTATAAAATCTGAGCTTAACAGAGAGCTTGGGAAACTAATTTCTAAAAAACTGGAAAAACTAAAAAAGGGTATTGAAGTGGATGAGGGAAACCCTGATGTTGTTGTTTTGCTTGATACAGAGGAGAAGAACACAAGGCTCTCGATAAACCCGCTTTTTGTTTACGGAGGGTATAAAAAACTGGTGAGGGGCCTTCCACAGACAAAATGGGAAACTTACAAAGAAACTGTCGAAGATATAATGGCCATCCCCTTTATGAGGGAGACAAAAGGCATGGAGCACGCTTTGCACGGCTGTGTTGCTCCTGATACTAATATACTTTTGGAAAACGGCAACTCTATACCTATAGAATCTTTGAAATCGTTAGACAAATCTTTGATCACATTTGATACAGCAAAGAAAGAACTCCATAAATCCAAGGTTTTGGACTATTTTGAATTGGAACCGCAAAAAATAAAATTAAAGGTGTTTAAAGTCAAAACAAGAGAAACTGGACGAAGAATATTAGCTACAGAGGACCACGAATTTTATACTCCAAAAGGTATGGTGGCTATAAATAAATTAAAAGCAGGTTCCAGATTGGCTGTTTTACCATATAAATTAACCAAAGAAAGGCCGATATCAGAAAAAGTTTTAGTGGAGGAGAAGAATATAAGGAGTGTAATTAAGAAGTATTTCCCTAAATACACAAAATCTGATATTATCATAGAAAATCTAAAGAACTGTGGGTTAGTACCACTCAAGGCAACAGATAAAAGAACGCTAACTCTGATAAGGCTTCTGGCATTTCTCTTTGGAGATGGCAATGTTAGATGTATAAAAAACAGAGACGTATCTTTAGAGTTTTATGGGAAGAGAGAAGACCTGAAAGAAATTAAAAAAGATCTGGATACTTTGGGTTTCAGGAACTCGGATATTCGGGAAACAAAATCTTCAACTATAGTCAGGGATTATTATGGTGATAAGAGAGTAATAGAAGGGTCTGGACTAAGATTTGTTACATATTCCAGAGAACTCTGGTTTCTTCTAGTGGCTTTAGGTGTTCCTGTTGGAGATAAAGTTGTAAATAAATTGAAAGTGCCGGCGTTTATAGAAAACGGCGATAAAGAATTAAAACGTGAATTTTTGGCTTCCCTTTTAGGCTGCGAAATGGAAAAACCAAGACTAGATAAAAGGAAATATAACAGGAAAAGCTTCAATACTCCACGATTCTCAATGAACAAGATAGAAAAACAGCTACCTAATGGAATAGAATTTATAACCAAACTTGCAGAAATGTTGAAGGGATTTGGGGTTGAGACATTAAAAATCAGATTAATCCCTTACACCACAAGGAAGGACGGAAACAAATCAATAAAAATAATACTAGATGTAAAAAATCGTTTTGAAAATCTAATAAATCTTTATGGAAACGTTGCGTTTAGGTACTGCAAGGAAAAAGAAATTTTGGCTAGACTGGTTTATCAGTATCTTTCAATGAAAAAGAAGGCTGTAAACGAAAGGATGCTCATATACGATGATGCAAAGAAATTAGAGTCTAATGGATTTCAGCTGGCTAGAATACATAAAAAGCTTAATACCAATGTGAGTAAGAAAAGCCTGTGGCTTTGGTTAAATTCCGCAAAAAGAGAAAATATAAAAGTGCCGAATAGTTTCCCTAATTTCGATCAGTGGGTCAAAGAAGCTGCTAGTTGTTTGAAAGACGGCTTAATCTGGGAAACGATAGAATCGATAGAAAACGGAAATTTGGAAAAGGCTTGCGATATAACAACAAATCCTACCCACACCTTTTTTGCAAATGGGTTTTTAGTCTCTAACTGCGGTCGTGAGGACATAGATGCGCGCTGCCTTGACTGGAGGCCTTTTGTCTTCGAGGTTGTCAGGCCTAAAAAAAGATCGGTTGATTTGGAAAAAATAGCGAAAGAAATAAACAAAACAGGAAAAGTTGAAGTTTCTGATTTGAGGTTTTCAAACAAACAGGAAGTGCGGGAGATTAAAGCTGCAAAGCCAGATAAAACATACAGGCTGATTGTTAATTTTGAAAAAGAGGTTACAGAAAAAGATCTCGAGAAGCTAAAATCCCTTAAAGGAAAAACAATTAAACAGCAGACTCCGCAAAGGGTTTTGCACAGGCGGGCTGACAAAACGAGGCCGAGAAAAGTCAAGGAGATTACGTGGAAGATTTTAGACAAAAATAAAGTTGAGTTTGAGGTTAAAGGCGAGGCTGGCCTTTACGCAAAAGAACTTGTTCACGGCGATAATGGGCGGACAAAACCTTCCATCTCTGAGATTTTGGGGATTCCAGCCAAAGTTGAGGAGCTTGATGTTATAAAAATCTGGATTAAATAAGGGAGGGCTGGGAACCGTAGGTTTCCAGAATGTGATCAGGATTTGGGTGAAGAAGTAGTAGTTATATACTACTATTAAACTTATAAGAAAACAACTGTATAAAACAAACGTTCTTTCGGGGAAAAGGGCTTGAAAGAAGATCTGCTGTTTCTATAATGTAAAGAATAAATACCAGTAGTAGCAATATACTACTATGAAACAATACGAAGACCTCCTGACTAAACTTAATCTCAGCCCAACCGCTTCAAAGGTCTATCTTGCCCTTCTTGAATCCGGGAAAGCGACTGCAAACACAATTGCCAAAAAAGCCAAAACTTACAAACCAAATGCGTACGATGCATTGGCCAGACTTGAGCATATTGGCCTTGTGAGCTCGATAACAGAAGGCAATAAAAGGTTTTTCATACCAACAGACCCGCAGAAAATTGAGGTCATCCTCGACGAAAAAGAACATCAGGAGATTCTCAAATACGAACTTCTGAGGAAATCTGTGCAGGAAGCTTTGCCAAAACTCCAGACGCTTTACACAAGCACAAAGGAAAAGGACACGTTCGAAGTTTACAGGGGAAAGCAGGCTTACAAAGCCCTGATAGCTGAAATTGTCAGGGAAAAACCAGCTTACTGGAAAGGATTTGGAAACCTGCAGATATATGACCTTTTCCATCTGGAATTTCACAGGTGGTTCAAAGACATTCCAATAAAGCTGTTCAGCGCAAAATCTGATGTTGTCCTAAGAAGGTTTGAGGAAGCAAAAACTTCAGCAAATGTCGAAATAAAGTGGCTTCCACAAGAGCTTCACATGCCGGTTGTATGGGTTGTTTTCGGCAACAATCTTCTTATAGTGATATACGAGCCTGAAATAATAGTGATGCGAATAAAATCAAAGCAGATCGTCGAAACTTTTTCCAGCCAGTTTGACTATTTGTGGGGAGAACGCAAAACAGGCAAACAACCTATTTAAATCATTTATACCCTATTTAGCTAATAAGCGATTGATATGAAAGGATCAAGAGGACCGCGAGCAAGCACGAGAAGGAAGCTAAGCAAGAGGTTTGGAGATAAGTTTACTATTACACCTTATTTGAGGAATTTCAAGCCGAGTGACAGAGTCATTATTAAAATTGACCCATACTCACAGAAGGGGATGCCTCATCACAGGTTCAAAGGTTTGATTGGGGTTGTGAAAGAGGTAAGAGGCGACGGATTTGTCCTCGACGTTAAAATAGGCAATGCGACCAAAACAGTCATCTCCAGGGCAGAACATTTAACACCATACCAATAAAATAGTAAATAAGTAAACTGGAAAGGATTAAATTATGGAAATTAAATCTGAAAAAAATATACCGCTTTCTGAAGTAAAGCAAATACTCGCTAAAAGGGAAGAGCAAGGTGAGCTGGGGTATGAACAGAAGATAACACTGGCTTATCTAAAAAGCCTCTATAAGCCAGCCCCAACAAAGGTTGCAAAAGCGCTTGAGGAATTGAAGCAAATAGAAAAATTGTCTGAAAAACAGACTGTAGCAATAATGAATTTTTTGCCGCAGGATTTGGATGATTTAAGGGTGCTTTTTTCGAACGAGAGGTTAGACCTTTCAGATGACGAGAAGAAGAAGATTCTCGTTGTTGTAAAAGAATTGGCTTAATATATAACTAATTTTATAAGGATTATAAGGAATGATAGACTGAGATTGATATGGAACAAAGAAATATTAAAAAAGATGAATGGGCTATTGTACTGGATTTCCTTCCACAGGGACACTATGGTATGTCCAGATCACAACCTGCTGCTCAGGTAGTTGGGGACAAATACTTTTCTTTACTTGAAGTGATAGTCAGAGAAGGTTCAACACTTAAACCAGGTGAAAAGGTATATATTGGCGATAAGAAAAGGGATAAGGTCAAGTACATCTCTGGCCGAGTCAAAGTAGATAACCTTTCAAATGCGGCAAAAGATGAACTGACAACTGCGATAAATAATGTGGTCGACCAGAATCAGGAACTTTTTGTAAAATTCTTCAGCGAAGCCGGATCTCTAACAACGAGATTACACCAACTTGAATTATTGCCGGGCATAGGGAAGAAGCATTTATGGGCAATACTTGAGGAAAGAAAGGCTAAACCGTTCGAATCTTTTGAGGACATTAAAAAGAGGGTATCACTTTTGCCTGACCCAAAGACAATGATTGTTAAAAGGATAACTGAGGAACTCGAAGAGAAAGACAGGTACAATGTTTTTGTCCTCAAGCTAAAAGAATTTGACCAACAAAAGCCTGAAAGGGAACTGATTGCAAGAGCCTAGACTTTTCCTATATAAAAAGGAAGGATTTACACCATGTTAGTAAAAGACGTAATGACAAAAGAAGTGAAGACTGTCCTGAAAGGCTCTACCTTGCAGGAAGCTGGAAAGCTGCTCACTGATTTTCATGTTGGCTGCCTTATTGTTATTGATCCTAATGAGAGGGTCGTTGGCATAGTAACAGAAAGTGATATCATAAGAAATCTTGTTTCTGGAAAACCTCTCACAACTAAAGTAGATGAATGCATGACTAAAAAAGTTTTTTATGTCAAACCAGAAGATGATTTGCACGATGCTGTTGAACTTATGTCAGAGAACAGGATAAAAAAACTTCCTGTTCTAAAGAACAACCAACTTGTCGGGATCCTGACAGCAACAGATATTGCAGCTGCAGAACCAAAACATCTTGACCAACTCGGCGAGCTTATGCTACACAGCCAAAGGCAGAAAGGCATTGCAGGTTAATTCTATAAGATAAATAGTGCAAACATAACACCACCGCTAATTACTGGTATGAGCAGATTATCATCGTAGAACCAACAGGTCTTTTTTCCGCCAACTTTGTGTGGTGTTAGCAATTCAACAATAGTTCCAACAAAAGCCCCCACAAAACCTAAAACAGGGTTTACAAAAAACAAGGAAATTAAAAAAGAGCCTATCAGGAATCCTGTGCTGCCTTCAAGGGATTTTTTCCCATTGATTTTGTGCTTGCCGAAATTGAGGCCGAAAATAGTTGAAAAGCTGTCACCGACTGCAAGGATGGCTGCTGATGCAGACGCTATGTTTAGAGGGAATAGGGCAAAAGCTATTCCAACCCCTACATAGAACCAAAAAGCTCCAACAAAAGGCCTTGAAGAGTTCCTTTTCTCAAAAAGGTATACTAATTTCCTGAAGCCGAAAACAGGCTTTGATCGTGTGACATATTCTGCATATAGGAAAAAGAAAGCTGCTATTGAAAAGAACACTATTATTGATTCTGCCTTTGTAAGGAACTGGGCAATGTATACAAATACCAATCCAGACAAGTGGACAAGCTGCCTTGGGGTGTCTTCGTGCATAATATACAAAATATCTTTTTAGCACCTATAAATCTTTAAATAGATTGCCTCGAAAGCATTATATGAGAGCAAATTATTTAACAGACGGCTTGTACGCAGATGATATAGGATATGGTTCTAATAATAAAATTCCTGGACAGAAAAATACTAATGCTGATAAGCTAAGGGAATCCTATGGCGATAGCAAAGGTGAAGCCGGGCCAGTTTATACAAATGACCTTTCTGGAAAACTAAAGAGGGCAGCAGATTACACAATAGGAAAGCTTAAAGATTACTTCGAGAAAGAGATTGGAATAGAAGTTGATGAATCTGATTTTACTGGAGTTAGAATTAGTTTTGGTGATCCAGAACAATACGATAACAAGAATGGTAACCCAATTGGCGACGGACTGATCCTAGGGCTGTATGATCCAGAAACAAAAGAAATTGTAATTAATAGACTTTATTCAGACGAACTGGAATTAGATGGTCCAAATGACAGCTACTTCAAACTCCCATCAATGGAAAGGGTTTTAGCAGAAGAGCTTGTTCACAGATTGCAAGACAAGTACGGATCCATTGATCAGGCATCAAAGAAATTGGGTCCGAAAGCCAGAGGATATATAGAAGGGTCAGCTGCATCAATTGCAGAAGAGGCTCTTGGAGAGCATACTGGAATCTATAAGGAGTGGAAAGAAGATTATAGAAACGGGATACGTAGAAGGGGTAAAAGAAATGGTTTTTTGGAACCAGCATCAATATAACGCTGTTATATCAATAAAACTGTCTTTTTCTGTCCAAACCACAATTATTAATCAATATATATTTTTGATTTATATAATTATAAGTACAATTGATTAGTAACAAATTTTATGATAAGGAAAAAAGCGCTTAAAATACAAGAAAGGCTGGGTATGAGAGTTGGCGTAGCATATGGCACTTCAAAAGTTCCTGTTGTTAGAACTATTAAAGAAGCACTGGAAGCGCTTGAGACATTATACCAATCCGGACTAAGGGCATTTGTCCTCCCAGGAGAACTTTTTTCCCACATAACAGATGTGCAATCCCTCTATAAGGAACATTATGGGGAGCTTCTGAAAATCAGGACACTGGCCCAAAAATACAATATAGAACTCGCAATTCATAATGACAAATTTCCAGAGGATCCGGAGAATATAGACAACGCATTCAAAATATTCGGAGCAATAGCAGGTATAATGGACTGCAGGGTCCTTATTCTTCACCCAACATTCTATAGCATGCTGCCAGATGACCAAGCCCTCAAGCTAGTAGTCCACAAAACCACAGAAATAATCAACTCTGGAAACCTTAAGACAAAAATCGGTTTCGAACCTACAGGCAGGATAAGGGAACTTGGCTCACTTGAGGATATCCTTGAAATTGCAAAAAGAACTGCAAAAACAGAACCTATAATTAATTTTGGCCACATACATGCAAGAGGCTCTGGTGCTTTAACCACAGAAGCTGATTTCAGGAAAGTTATTGATAGTGTGAGGGCGAGCATAGGCCAGCAATGGCTGCATAACGCTTATTTGATGTTTTCTGGGGTGACATACGGGCCTTCAGGGCTGAAAGATTATGTCCCTTCCCAAAAATCTGATTTAAAGTTAAATTACCTTATTAAAACAATAATGTCATTTGGAATGAAGGGCACGCTTATTTTCGAAGACCCAAACAGGGAAGAAACAATAATGCAGATACTGAAAGATTTTGGGGATATGGTTAGATAAGTTTAAGTTTATATTTCTGAAATATGATATTACTCAGGATATGATAATCACAATCTCAGGACTTCCTGGCTCAGGCAAATCCACTGTCGCAAAAATCCTGTGCGAAAAGCTTGGTTTTAAAAGATATTATGCCGGCGGGATGCGCCGTGAGGCAGCTAAAAAGCTCGGAATGACAATTGAAGAGTTTAATAAATTAGGCGAAAAAGATTTTTCAACTGATAAACCTGTGGATGATCTCCTGACAAAAATTGGTAAAGAAGAAGATAATCTGGTAGTTGAAGGAAGGACAGCATTTCACTTCATCCCCCGCTCTATAAAGGTTTTTTTGCATGTGGATTTGGAAGAAGGCGCCAGAAGGATTTTCGAGGAAAAAAATCAATCAAATGACAGGAATGAAAAGCCGACCGCCTCTGTTAAAGAAGAACTGAAAAATTTACACGAAAGGATGGAAAGCGATGAGAAGAGGTATATGAAATATTATAATTTCAGGTGTTATGAGAAAAAACATTATGACCTTATTGTGGACACAACACTAATAACACCCGAAGAAGTTTCACAGAAAATTCTAGAATTTATAAAAAAGAAAAAATGATTTATTCCCCGTCCATTTGTATATTTATATTTTTCTTCAAAACCCGTCCAGCTTCACGGATGAACTTGCGGACATACTCCCTTTGCCTTAGAATCTGACCTTTTTGCAGATCCAGAATCTTTCCCTGATTTACAAGATCCCTCATTTTACCTAATTCAGAAAATACATCTAAATACTTCTGGTCAACTAATCCCGGTTTGACCAGATGCTCTTCAAAAGCTTTTGGGAGCTCTGTTTCTTTTTCAGGCATCTTATTTAAGGATTTGAGAAGCGTTGTGGTTGTTTCTGCCATTATCATGTAGGATTTTTCAACCATATTTTCCCTTTTGAGAATTTCAACTTTCACTATAAGGTTTTGCATCAGCTTTACAAACTTGTTTGCATTATCGATCCACATGTCCAGATCTTTTCCAGACATTTCATTTATCCTTCTATGTTCAACTTCTTTTCTGACATGTATGATGTCTTCCATCCACTTTACTTCTTCCTCTTTCATCAGCCCCATCTTAACTAAAGTGGATCTGAGCGCATTTGGTGCATCACCTGGCCTTGGAGGGTTCTTTCCCAAAAACATCAAAACAGCTTGCGCAGATTCCAGCATCCCGTAATAAAGATCTTCAACAACAAGGTACATTTTTGTTTCTTCCACTCTCTTGATCCTTTTAGGGCCACGTTCAATATATTTTTCAACAGCCTCTTTGCTTGGTTTTATTTCGCCCATCTGCAGAAGCCTTTTTATTGGAAGGAAAATATCTTTATCGTAAACAGGTATGCCCTCGCGGATAAAATTGAAGATAATAGGGTGGCCTTCCCTGACCATCGCCCAGAACTCTGTCAACAAATAAGGTTGCTGTAAAGATAACTGTTTGTTTATTTTGTAACCAATATCAACCAGATTGTCTTCTATGCTGTCTCTCATTGTAGGAGAAATCCTCTGCCTTGTATCATCGACTATAACAAACACATCAATGTCAGATTCCCCTCTCCATTCTTCTCGCGCAGTCGACCCAAACAAAACAATAGATCTTATTAAGCTTCCATACTTTTTTAGCGCTTCTTTTGTGAATTTCTTGAGGATCTCTATCCTTTCTTCCCTTCCTATACCTTTGTCTTCTTTCTTTTCCCCTTCTTTTGCCTGACCCTCTGGGCTCAATTCAGGCAATTCTTCTTTTGTGACAGTAGAAGCTTTAGGCTTTTTCACAAGCTTCATTCCTTTTTCCTGCGGCTCTTCCTGCCTGCCTAAAGCCATGTCGTCATCTTCTAGATCCATTTTTTTAGCCATACAAAATCCTAAGTATTTGTCTTTTCCTTTAAAAAGATATCTTGGAAATAGCAATATTTAGTAACAGGGGTTTAAATCATCTGAATTCCCCTTTCTTAAATGCCTCTGGCCTTTGCTTCTCCCTGGCTGCACGAGATAAGAATGACCATTCCTCTTCTGGAAGCTCAAGCAGATCCTTTATCGGCTCCATTTTATGTGATTGGATGATGGCCCACTGCCTTTGCTCATCTCCCATCATGTTTTCCAGCCCATAGAAAGATAATGGAAGTTTTTTGGGATCAGTGTCTTTCTCCAATAATTCTGCCATCACTTTTAGCGCGTCAACTGACCTCTCGAACGGGTCCTGCTGTTCTCGTCCGCCGCCTCTCTCGAATACAATATAACATTCCCTTTTTCTTCCAAAGCCCGTCATCCTCAGATTATACAATAACTCATAAAGCAAATTATCCCCATGGTCTACAGGGTCATGGAGATGCAGCGGATTTGGATGGTTTGCATGTATAGCGATCACATAATAGCCGTAATCTGGTATTGTCGCCCTCATTTCCCTGCTCTCTAAAAGGGCATCTACCCCCTGAGTTGCAATATGCTCATGGTCAACTATTATCCATACTCTTTGTGTTTTCAAAGTTTTCCGTATTGTTTTGACAGCTGCATAGATTTGTTTAGGCCTCCACATCAAATGCATACCTGCATGCTCAATATTTCTGGCTTCCTGATTCTCAATTGCAAAAATAATGTTTTTTGCATATCCAACCAGCTCATCCAGTTCCTGCTTCTCTTTTTCAGGATCTTCTAATCTTGCGCTCTTTACAAACTTTGGCAGCTCTATTTTTATGAACTCCTCATCGATCCATTTAATCAGCCCTTTCAAAAGCCCTTCAAGATATTTAGCTGTAACAACTGCATAGAAAAATTCCTTGAACTCTTTTTCATGGTCTGATTCACCCTGAACGTATGCATCTGTTGGCCACTCCTTCTTGTTATAATCGATCTTATATCGCTGCAAAAGGTCTTTGTATTGCTCAGCCATTGCCAGAAATATCGGATCCCTCTGATAGAATAAATAATGGAACATTATCACATGAGCCTGCAAGAGAGTTGGCCCAACACCTTGCATATCTTCCTGATACCACACACGCTTTTTAGGGTCAGGATTCTTCATTTTTATTTCAAGATATTCCGGGATAGCTTCATCATCATAATCCCTTGCTTTTATGTTTTGGAGATCCCTGGTTTTCTTTGCTGAATCCAACTGAAGTTCCTGAAGGGATTTGGCTAAAGTGTCGGCTTTTTTGACCTCATCTTCGGTGAGTTCCCCTTTTTTATTTTTCTCTGCCAAAGGGCGCAACTCAATTTTTATATCATCAATTTTATCATTAATTTTTTCTATTTCGTTTTCTAACTTTTCTGCAGCGACTTTTACTTTTTTTTCTGCTATCAAATCCTTTTCCTGGATATCCTTCGGTGACATAATATCCCTGTACAAATAGTTAGCTGCCTTTGGAAAGAATTTCTCTATGAACCACTCCCTCAGTTTTTCGTTTTCTGAAAGTATTTTACTTATATGCCGCCCCTCATGGTCAACCCAAGCCATTGCCTGTTTCTGTGAAGTGTGCGAAAGCAATTCAAGCCACTGGTTCAGGCTTCCATGGAAGTCCACATAATTCGCGCCAAGAAAAACAGCTGACCTTACAGAGAGTTTCATCCTCTCTAAACAATCCCTGTAATCCGCCCTTTCAGGGATCCCTATGGGAACGTTCAGATCCCCGTGAGCTGATACTAAAATGCCCTGCTTTTTCATTATATGTCTTGTTTCCCTTCCGGCAGTATAGGTGACTTCGTGAGCAACATCCAGATCCATCTGTGCAAAATCAGCGCCTCTTGTGATTATGTAACCTATTTTCCTTACAGGCGTGGCTAGCTCTGTGGCTCTGCCTATTGTGTATAAACCTGCTGTTACGCCGACTCTTAATGACATATTTATAATTATAATCCGTTTTTACTTTTTATTTAAAACAAAAAACTTAATACTCCTCAGGCATTCCTGGGAAACCCATTTTCCACTTCATGAATTTTACAAGCTTTCCAAAATAGCTGCCGCCCATTGGGATCATAAACCCTTTTGGAACCCTTTCCCTGAAAACAGGTTCGTAACGGCCGGGCCTGACGAAATATGGCTTGAAAGGCTTTAGCCATTTTCCGATTCTCCATTTCGCGTCCCTTAGCACATTCACAGAATCTCTGATTGAAATAAAAGGGTCTTTTTTTCTTTCATCGTTTTCCTCTTCTGTTGGAAATAAATCCCTGAATTCTTTTTTAACTTCCTCTCTCACAAGTTTTTCTGCGGCCTCTGACCCTATCATCTCATTCACGTATGTATCGAACTGCTGGCCGAGTATGTCAAGTTCCAGCAGAAGCAGCATGACAAAATTTTCTGACATCACATATTCCCTTATTTCAAAAACTATGTCCTCAACTTCCCCGCCTTTTGGTATTTTTATCAGGCTCTTCTCAGCTTTGATGTCAAAGCCTATATAATACGGGACACCCCTGACAAGGGGCGAGTTCTTTGTCTTGTCTATTTTTTGCGTATCGCCTGCTGTTGCATCTTTGTAGGTTTCCTTTATCCAGTCTTTTATGGATGTCTCATCATCTGCCTTTACCACTTTTTTGCCGCCTGCATAAGTTATCCTTTTGCCCTTGTAGCTGCCCCAAAGCATCCTTTTTGTGTACTTCAGCAAAAAAGGATCGTTCTCTGGCTTAAACATGTCTGGCTGCTTATTTGGTTTTCCAGATTCAACAGGCGCAAACGGCGTCCAGACAATAAACCTTATAGAAGAACTGGCAACAGCGTTCCCTAAAGCAGGCGCCATCAGAGGGTCGCTGTATATCCCTTTAGGTTTGCCCTGCAATGTCTCCTCCATTGTCTTGTATCTGGCTGCATAAGGCTTCAGCCACTCTTTATATTCGTACATGCTTTTTTCCCTTGCTTTCACCATTGTCTGGATTCTGATAAATCTGTCACGGACTTCGGGTATAAAACTTTCCTTCCATTTTTTGAAAAGCTTGTTTTTTGACTTAAGGACATTTGCCTCTGCTATAGTCACTTTCAACCCATCTCTTATTTTGTCAACATCGTTCTGATCATTTTCTTCGACATATTTTGGGAGCCTTATAAAATCAGCAATTATTGTCGGCCATCTCTTGACCATGTTTATCATGGCAAACTGATCGCCAACAAATGCATCCACCCTGTCAATAAACATTGATCTCAAAATATGGTCATCACTGCCATCTTTAGCTTTGCTCTCCTTTAAAAAATCCATTATTTCCTTGTATTTCCTATAATCATGTTTTAGCAGTTCGTAGTCAGCAACTGCCTGCGCAGCAGAAGACAGCCCCTGTTTTATCTGCGCTTCCAGCTTGTGCTTTTGCTCCACTACAACATTATAAGCTTCTGCATAAACAGGCGAGACGTCCATGTTTTCCTCTATTTTTTTCATTCTATAGCCCCACTTACCAAGCTGGAAAACAAGAGAGTAGTAAAGGCCTGAGCACCCGCCAATATTTGAGGTGAGGTTTAGTCTTGTGTTCTGGTTTAATGGCATTGCAAACAAAACTTCGCCTAACAAAGGCTGCTTCTTGAATAATTTATCGAGCATTAAATCTGGCATATGCGAGCATGCTAAGATGGGACGAAATAGGTTTTTAGCCAATTGAGTAGAAAACCTATTTCAGCCATTCTTTTAACTTTTACTACATTTTGTGCATTCCTATTTCCCTGTTTAATGATTGCATTAACCCGAATTCCCCCTTTAGATAATCCATGTACGCGCTGTTGATTTCCCTGCATCTTTTGATGTATTGTTGCCTCTGGTTTCCATAAAACAGGTAATCATATATCCAATACAAACCCCTTGTAAGCCAGTTTGAAGGGAATTGATGCACAATCGTAGGTGTAAATTCCAAAGTGAATTTTCCCTGTTTAGTCTGGCTATTTTCGTCTCCCTGCACAACAATATGTATGACCATCTTTGAGAAAGCGCTGAACCCCCTTTCAACATACCACTTCATGTAAAAGCCAATTGGCTCCCCTGAAGTGTCCCACCTGAAATCAGGTTCCCCCCAGCCTGCAGAAGCTATCCTAAAAAATGGCTGAAAAGACCCTGTGAGCTTTGATGCAATTGTAGCTGCATTAGGGCCTTTATATATAAGGGACTGGCTCTTGTTAGGGGCAAAACAATCGTCGACAACCTCAAATTTCTTCATCTTCTCGTCGTACTTCTTTTCCCATTTTTCATCTTCCTTTTCCTCTTTTTGGGCTTCCTTGAATTTTTTCTCTTCCCTTTTCTTGTATTTATCTGCCCGTTTTTTCCAGTACTCTTCGTCCTCTTTCTTTTTTACATCGTCTTTTTCACCCATACCCCAACCAATTAACCTTTAGCTGCTTCAGCTTCTTCTGTGAGCTGCTTGAAAAATTCCTTGACTTTCTTTGCCCAGAAAGCAGAGAGGTCCCTGCATTCTACCATATAATTGTACCTTTTTCCGTGGTAAAAGGCCCTGTGCCAGAAAGTCCTTAACATTTCATAGAGCAGCGACCTTTGCCAGACAGTATCCTGAGGGTATTCTGTGATAACACTGGGACTGATGTCTAGGCTGGCTTTCCCTGCCTTGTCGTTTCCAGAGCCGCTTACAGTGAACTTTATCCAGAAATAAGTGAATTTGTCCAAATCCTTGTGCAAAACCCATCTCACCTTGAACTTTTCCTCGTCCCCTGTTTTTGACCAATTATAGGTCTCTTCCTGAAGGTCGCCATCAGATGCGCGGAAAACTGTTTTTATCAGATTGTAAACAAAATGATAGAGTTTTGGCGCGCCTGGGCCTACATATTTCAATTCAAGCACTCCTGGATCTTCTTTAAAGCAGGAGTCGTACATCATCAACTTGGTTCTTGCAAATACAGTCATATCAGCCCTTTTCCGGGAGCTCCCGCTTCCTCAAAAGGGTTGAGATCCCAAAAGATCAGCAGAAACTCCTAAAATCAATATATATTATATCTCTTCCTGAATATATTATAAAAGCGGTGGAAATATGGCATTTGGACTTTTAGGACAGTTTATAGGGATCTTGCTCATACTCTTCGGCGGGTATATGGTTTTTTTGTTCCCGTCTTATGCAGACCCAGCTAGTTCGCGCGGCCCAAGGCAAACAGTAGGCCACCAGCCATCTGAATTCTCTGTTTCGGGCATATTCATTGGGCTTGTTTGTCTGGTTCTGGGGTTCATGCTACTTTTTTACTAAAGTATTCGGCAAAACACACCTGTTTGTCCCAAATTCCAGTTCTGCTATCTCATCTTCAGAATATTCCAGATTCCCGCTGTTCGCCTTAATAATATTGTCGTAATTGTAAGGTTTAGGGGGAATATTTGAAACTATATAATTTACAAACCCCTGCCTTGAGAGCTCGAAAATCCTGTTGTTATTTTTTATTGATTCGAGGGTTGCTGACACCTGTTGCCCAAAAGACAGGTTTTTTGAATGGGCTGAAAGCACCAATGTTTTAGGGCTTAGATTTAGTATTCTGTTTTGGTATGTGTCATAGAGCTCTGAGGCATATTCTTCTGACTTGTCGCCAATATCTGGCCTGGCTACGCCATCGATGAATAGAGCATCACCTGTGAAAAGCAATTGGTTATTCAACAAGAATGATGTGCTGCCTTTTGTATGCCCAGGTGTCTGGATAACTGTAAGATCAATTTCACCTGCTCTTATATTTTCAGCTTCTTCGAGTTTCTTGTATCCTGTAAATCCATAAGTATCTAAACTATTCAAATAAAGCCCTGATTTCGCAGCGTTCTGCAATATCCTGCTTCCTGAAATATGGTCAGCGTGCTGGTGAGTATCTATTATTTTTGTTATCTTGACTCCAAGTTTTTTTGAGAATTCCAGATATTCTGCAATATGCGTTGTCGGGTCTATTACAATAGCTTCTTGTCCACTAACTAAAAAATAACCCATGCATCCCTTTGCAACCCTTTTTATTTGATATAGAGAAAAGTTCGAAGTTTTTGCCAATTCAACAAAATCGTAAACAGAGTTCCATCCAGCCATCCCTCCCCAAAGGGACTTTGCCTTAAACCCGTAGGAATTCAGTATATTTGCTGCAAACTGAGACCTTTGTCCATGGGCGCATATTGTAACTATCTCTTTTTTTGGGAGTTCACCCATCCGCATTGCGAGTTCCTGTACAGGGATATTTACAGAACCTTCTATTTTCCATGTTGAACATTCTTCTGGCGTCCTGACATCTAAAAGAAGGATGTCCTCTTTTTTCACAATCTTTTCTTTTAACTCAGAAGGCAGTATATACATAACTATTTTGGCTCATAAACCCGGTCAACAAGATAATGGGAATCCCTTACTTCAAAACCAAGTTTCTTAAAAAGGTTTAAAGAAGGCTCATTTGTTTTTTTCACATTGGCAAAGATTAAAGGTATGCTGCTTTCACCAAACTTTTCAAAAACAGCCTCCGCCAACTTTTTGCCTATGCCCTGTCCCCTGCAACCTTCTGTCACAACAAGCCTGCGGATATATCCTATGAAAGCGCCATCAGTCACCCCAAAAACAGTCCCTGTAATTTTCCCTTTGTCTTCAGCCACAAAACAATATTCCCTGCACCTTTCAAGCATTGCCATAAACTTTTCTTCTGTAAAACTGGTTATGTCTATTCCAGTTTCTTCCAATAATCCTGCTATTTGGTTGAAATCTTCTGGCCTTGTTTGCCTGATTGAGATCCCCATAACTAATCGTAATAATACTTCCCTTTTTCTTTCTGCTCCCTGTCTAAAACAGATCCCGGTTTATTTACCCTTGGTCTGTGTGTTGTTTTGTCCCTTCTAAATGTCACGTCCATTTTTTTCAGGAACCTGTTCATTCCGTTCTTCAGGTCTTCAGGTGAGTTTGCAAAACCTGAAACAGCAGGTTGGCCATCAAATACTATCAGACGATTTGAAACAGCATCTATAACCTGCAGATCGTGATCAACTACAAAACCTGAAACCCCACGATTCTTTGTCCACTCATCCAAAACTTTTGCAAGCGCAAGCCTTTGTTCGACATCCAAAAAAGCAGACGGTTCATCGAGCAAAAGGATCTCATGGTCCTGCGCAAGCGCCCTGCAAATAAAAACTGCCTGAAGCTCGCCGCCGGATAATCTACCCAGAAGCCTGTCAAGCAATCTTTCAACTTTTAATAAATGTATTGTGTTCTGGATAGTTGATAGATTTCCTATAAAATCCCTCACTAGCATATCTTTTTGTTTCTCCTCTAAAAAAAGTCTCTGAGGTTTGTATGAAAGCCTTAGATTTAGAAGTTCGCCTTTATCTGGTTTTAAAATCCCTGCCAACATGTTTACAAAAGTGGTTTTACCAATCCCGTTTGGGCCTAAAATTCCTATGATTTCACCCTCGCCCAGACTGCCGGCAGAAGTTTTCAGGGTGAAGTTCGGAAACCTCTTTTCAAATTCCCCGAACTCCGCAACCAGCTTCATTTTCTCAGGGGATTTTGCAACCCTGCTAAAAATAATTGGATATTGGCGGAACCTCACATTGTCCTCTTTTACATAACCTTCCAGATAGGAATTTATGCCTACCCTAATAGACTCTGGTTTTGAGACAACACCAAAAACACCTGGATTTCCATAAAGCATATGGACCTGATCTGCAAGGTAATCTGATATTGCAAGGTCATGCTCTACAACAATGAGATATGGGGCATCCTTTTCTGAGTAACCGCCTTCTGCAAGCTTCCTTATATTTTTCGCAGCCAGCAACCTTTGTTCGACGTCCAGATAACTCGACGGTTCGTCAAAGAAATAAAAATCGCCCCCCTTTAGGATTGTCCCGGCAATTGCAATTAGCTGTAGCTCGCCTCCAGAAAGTTCGCTAACATTTTTGCCCAAGAGTCTTTCTATTTTAAAATCAGAAACAACCAAATCGAAAATATTGTTCTTATCTATTTTTTTGAGTATGTCCCTCACTTTTCCAGAGAATATTTTTGGGAGAAGGTCGATGTTCTGGGCTTTGTAGCCTGTTTTGACATTTTTTATGTTTTCAAGATATGCCTGCAGTTCTGTTCCTTTAAATTGTTGTATTGTTTCGTCCCAGATTTCGGCTTGAAACTGGTCTTTCGAGACCAGTTTCGTTCCTTCTTTCTCATCCTTCCCTCTGTTTGGCCTCAGATTTCCAGAAAGTATATTTAAGACAGTCGACTTACCGATCCCATTTGGTCCAACTAAACCGACAATAATTCCTTTTTTTGGTATTGGCAACCTGTATAATGCAAAGAGATTTTTTCCATATCTATGTATTGGATCTTCGCGCAGTTCTGTCGGAAGGTTTATAACAGAGATGGCGTTTGGCGCAGCTTTCACACAAATCCCGCAGCCAATGCATGTGTTTTCGTCTATTGAAAGGAGGCCTGTTGTTGGATTCACACTTATACACTCTACGCCTGTCCTGTTAACAGGACATAGACTTTGTATCCAGAGGTTTGTCTCTTTGTCCTTCAATTCTTCATTATCCACTACCGCAATTCGTTTTATTGTTGCCATATCTTTTTAGTTTTTGTTTGTCTATTATACTTATATATACATGAAAACATCTTTTCAGAGAAAATAAAAATAGAGGAATAAACCCACTATGCTAAAAGTAAAGCCCTTCAGGCAGTCTCCTGGATACTGCGGACCAGCAGCATTGAAAATGGTCCTGGAATATTTTGGCGTTCATAGGAGCGAAAAAGAGCTGGCAAAGCTATCTGGGTGCACCAAGCAAAAAGGCGTGGAAGCAGATGGCTTGATCAAGGCAGCCAAAGCCTTTGGGTTTGAAGGGTTTTTCAAAGACTTTGCCGCTTTCGCTGATATTGAAAAATATGTTCTGAAGAAAAAGATACCTGTGATAGTTGACTGGTTTTCAACAGACGACGGGCATTACTCAGTTGTTGTAGGGATCAATAAGAAAAATATCTACCTGCAGGACCCTGAAACAGCAGGGATAAGAAAATTTGGTCTGGAGGCTTTCAAGAGGGTATGGTTTGATTTTCCTGGGAAGCGTTTAGTCTCGAGAAAAGATCTTATTTTGAGAAGAATGATCGTGATAGAGATCTCTGGTTGAACTTTTCCCTAAAAAGATTCTACTCGAAATCTATCTCAACTTCTTTCCCTAACAGTTCTGATGCAAGTGATTTGAAAGAACTGACAGGCATGGATAGCTTGCTGTTTTTTCTTAAAACTATCCTATAACTTTCCCCCTTAGGTGTGTAAACTATGTTCAGGTTAACAATTGCGCCTGGGAAAATTATGCCCTGTAAAAATGATTTTGTGTCTTTAGATTCTTCAACAACACGAACAGGCTTTTTAAGATCCTCTTTTAGTTTTTTTGCGAAGTATCCTCCCCTTCCAACAATTTTTGCAGCGCTACCATGGGAACAGACTATCAATAGAGCATCTTTCGCGTCAATTATTTTTTTTATTTCAACAAGATCAGAAACATTGTTTCTCTCAGATTCTTTGTATATCAGGCTCAAAATATCTACATCACTCTGCTTAAGCTCGCCTGTAGAAACTTTTCCCTGGCAAGCTGAGCAAAGCAACCCTGATTTCAAGCATATTTCACAGATAGGCGATTTCATAGTAATAATAAGATCTTTTGTTTATAAACAGGAATTCATTCTTTTTAACTGAATATCTATCACCTAACTACTGGTTTAGAAATAGTTTATAAAGAACTAAAACGACAACCAGTGCTCGGCTTTATAAGAGGGCTGAACCAACTTCTAGTATATGGTAAACCTTTTAAATCCAGTAGACGGTTTCAAATCAAAACAAAAAGGTTTAGGTAAGTCAGTAACAATGTTGCTTGTGGCTGCAGTAATTTTCACTGTAGCTGTAGCAATCTCTTGGTGGGCAGTTAATGCAGCATCAACAACAGCAGGATTAGGGGCATTGGCAGTACTTAAAGGCGGCCAGCCAGTTAACCTTCTGGTAGGTGTTTTCCTATCAGTTTTCTTAGGTGGTCTATTCCTGGGATGGCTTTTAACAGAAGTCATGCGGGTATTAGGTGGTAAAGGCACCTTGAATCAAGGTGTAACAGTACTTGCATATTCTGCATTGCCGTTGTCTGTAGGCACTCTGTTAGCTGTGTTAGTAAGCCACATACCATATGCCTTTATTGGAACAGGTTCAGCCGTTTTCACATTAATGCAAGTGATAGCGCTTGTCCTTTTCTCAGCTTTTGGGGCATTAGGGTTTGCAGGCGTATATCGTGGAACCAAGGATCTCTATGGAGTTGATGCGGTTACAGCATTTGTTGGCTTAGGGCTTTTAGTTGCGCTATTCGGTGCAGCTTTAACAATAATACCAGCAGGATCTGCATTGTTGACACCTCTTGCAAAAGCAGTGCCATTCTTGCCAGGCGCAGGCCTCACACCTCTTGCAGTGCCAGCATAAACTGATTACCTAGATTTAACTTTTTTACTTTTTGTTTAATTTTATTTTCTGCTTCTTTGTAGACATATAGATTTATAAATCTATAAAATTATAAATTTACATATGAAGACAGTAGCTTTATCAGAGGAAACTCACAGGGATCTTGTTAATCTGAAGCTTCAGGCAAAAGTAAGCTCAACAGACGAGCTTGTACACAGGCTTATTATAGAACACAGAAAGCAGCGATTAGAGAAGGCAAGCCAGATGTTTAGAGACGCCATGAAAGAGAAGGGCCTGACGCTAAAAGATATTTTAAAGGACGCTGAAAAGGTAAGGAAAGAAATATATGAGGAGCGCTTTGGAAGTGGTGGTGGACACAAACGTCCTGTTCATGGGTCTTGAATATCCAGAAAGAAAAGCAGGCCAGATACTTAAGGCTGGCTTCGAGGGAAAAATTCCTCTTGTTTCGCCTTCTACTGTCATGACCGAGTTATACCGCCTATTACAAATAAAACTAGGGAAGCCAGAATGGTATCTGAATTATATTTTAGACTCGCTTCCGGTCCATTGGTATCCGGAAGAAATATATATCTCTTTCATGGAACAAGCAAAAATAATGCCTCACAAACCAGACAGGCCTCTGGTTGCGCTTGCGTTGCTTTTGAATTGCGGGGTCTTGAGCGCTAACTACAGGCATTTCAGGCATATAAAGAAATTTGTCAAAGTGTGGGACATAGATGAACTCCTAAAAACAATAGGGGAAGGATAGTTGTTTACATCTCTTTTGTTATTCTATATTGCCATTGGTTCAGGAGCAAGTATTTAAATCAGCGGATTCTCTATTGATATGGATTTACTACAAACAGCGGATTTTGATGATGTAAGGGAAATCAGGATACTGCCTGTAAAGTGGGATTCTTACCATGATGCATGCACAGAGTTCGCTCAGTCATATGTAGACCAATGCAGATCTGGAAACTCTCCTATAGACACAGCAGTCCTTGAAGGTAAACATTTTCTGAACCCTAAACCTGTTCACTTAAGGCTTACAGTTCTAAATAACGGCCTCCGTTACGTCACCTTGCACGAAGAAGACGGAAAAGAGATATTTCACGACGATAAAGCAGTCTATCAGATAGTAGGTGAAGAGACAGGAAAAATAAGCTTCGATCGCGATCCAAAATTATTTCACCTCGTTGATCTGGGCGACGGATTCAGGCTTGAAAGTCTGTCATGTGCAAGAGAAACGGATGTCTATACACTAACGAAGGCAAAAAAACTTTTTACTGCAGAGGGCTTTCCAGTGACTATTAATTTTCTTGCAGTAGGGAAAAACGCTTCGCGCAAAGGGCAGCTTGTCAGATTTTCTTATTGTGTAGAACAGGAACCTGCGGATGATAACATTAGACACTGTTTTATGGTTGACGAAGCCGATAAAAAAGAAACTGATGGCAAAATCAGTCCAGAGGATCATTATATTTCTGCTCTGGTAACAAGCTGGTCCAGTCGCGATGGTCAATATTTCACAGCGTTTGAATGGGATAGTGAAGGGAACCCCACAAAAACTGTTACCCAAGGAGAAGATGGAAAGAGGGCGAAAATAAATCCAGTAGCAAGCGAAGTTTTTGGAAGGGAAATTAGTGGGCTCAGACTTGATGCCAGAGCCAGTTTAAATGCTGCTTTAAAAGCTTCTATAGGAGAAAAGTTGTTTCGCACACAGGATTTGGTTTTTGTCTGATATGCTTTATTTAATCTCGCTTGGCCTGTCTGATGAAAAGGACATGAGCCTGAAGGCTCTGGAAGCTGCTAAAAAATGCGGGAAATTATACGCAGAATTCTACACAACTAAGATGAACACCACAACCAGAAAGCTTTCAGAGCTCATAGGAAAGGATGTTGTTGAACTACAAAGAGCAGACATTGAAGACCATTCCATAAAAATAATCAACCAGGCAAAAACAATGGATATTGGAATCCTTATCGGCGGCGACGCGCTTTCTGCAACTACACACATCTCCCTTCTTCTGGATGCAAAAAAATCTGGCGTGAAAACAAAAGTGACTCATGGGTCTTCTATTTTTAGCGCTGTTGCAGAGACAGGCCTCCAGTTGTATAAGTTCGGGGCTGCTACAAGCCTTGCTAGGCCTGCTGGAAAATATTTCCCTGATTCATTTTACGATATAATACTGAAAAATAAAAAAATAGGGCTACATACGCTTGTTTTGTTGGACATAGGAATGTCTGTCCACGAAGCTGCGGAGATTTTGCTGGAAATTGAAAAGAAAAGAAAAGCTGGGATATCCACACACAAAACAAAGATAGCTGCGTGCTCCCAGCTGGGTTCAGATAATCAGATAATAAAATATAATTCAATTGAAAATCTTCTGGCAGATGAGAACTTTACCAGATATCCTGCAATCCTTGTTTTCCCTGGGGACTTACATTTTCTAGAAGAAGAATTTTTGAATAATTTGTAAATTGTCGAATTTCCGGCAAGGGTTTTATAAGTGTATCTACACAACAACTTTGGTAAAGGGGTTGTGGTTTTATGGGAGATCCTGATCAGAGAACTTTTGTTTCTTATTGTGTTTTTGATGGCGCCGATAGAAGAACAGTAGTTTCAGAGGGTAATGGAAATTCAGGGGAGGTTATGGTTGTTGTAGATCATCAAAAACGAGAAGTATTTGTTGATCGAAGGTATGCAGGGGTATTTGAAAAAGGGGATCTTAAGGAAGCAATCCCTGCCAAAGCTAGAGATGGGAATTATGCTAGAGCAGATGCAGACCTAAACGAGCCACCACTAAGCTATACAGAACCTAGAAAACCAGCAAGCCTAGAACCGAAAGATGCGCAACAAGGATGAGTTTTCCTTTTTGGGTTTTTAATATAACACTGTTATACTCTTTCTTGCAACAAATTATATAACACTGTTATATTTTTCTGTTTTGCCTATCAAAACCACTATACAGGAACCACTAGTAACCTTTATATGCACTTCTTTCTCTATGAACCCTGGGCAGAAAGACCTGCACTAGAAAGCTTTATAAGGTATGAAGATAACTACTTATCAGTGATATTATGGTAGAAAGCAAAATCAGTGAGATTGGAAAATTAGCTGGCATGGTTCTCGGCAACGCAGTATATAGCAGAGTCACAGGCGGCCGAAGCGCTTACAGGGATATTGCAACTTTGAGAAGGGCTATAGACGACCCAACTGAATTTGCAACAGATGCTGCCCTTTCTTTAGGAAACAGGACATGGAATGCCGCAACTGGCAGAAACCTTTATGCAGACATTGAGACTGTTTCCGGCAGTGTAAATTCTTTAAAGCGTGCTGCAGAAGATCCAACTGAATTTACTTACGATCTTGCAAAAAGAAAGTTGACAGGCCAGCTAGTCTCAGACGACAGCCTGATGAGCCTTGTAAAATACGTCCTCTCAGATAAGGCTGACAGGGAATTCACAGTAGCAGATCAGGAAACCTTACACAAATTAGCAGACGGCAAATTGCAGGGAAGATATATTGATGGGCTTTATGTCCCTAACACAGGAAGATCTTACGTTGATAGGGAAATTGCCAAAGATCCTGCCAAAAAACGCGTAACATATTTGCATGAAAAATTAGAAGCTCTTTCTAACAGAAAAGGGGAATCAGAAGATGAAGAAGATCATGTGAATTTGCATGTGAGTGTTTTACAGGGGCTTAGAAAAGCTTACATCTCCTTCAACGGCGAAATCAAAGGGAGAGCTAAAGAGGCTATAAACGCTTTTTACGATATGATGAATGAAGCATCAGATGACGATGGCCTGTTCAGAAAAGTAAGGCAAAGAGTTCCAAGAAAAGAAGTTTTGTTTGCAATAGAGGGCATGCAGTAAGGATATGGAAATCGAGACCTGGTCTATTAAAAAATGGAGAGAGGAGATTGACACTCTCGCAGTCGAGATGTGGCTTGGTGATAAACTCGCGAGAACAGTGGGGATGCTGACAATCGACACTTTTGATGAGGATCAGCGGCCAGTAAAGCTCGCAACAGCTGCGCTCACACTTAAATTCCTTAAGTATAAGGCTAAAGCGGAGGTTAACTCTTAAGCTGGGATAATTATGGGCTTTTATAAAACATGTGACCACCCACTTATTGCGTGGAGAGATAAAAACGATCATTCAAAAGGCAAGAAAAGCGTACTTTCAGAATCTTATAAAATAGGTAAAAACTATGCAATTGGGGAAGCCTGCGGCCGCATAGCAAAGTGGCTGGATAGCAGGAAAGTGGAGAACAGGTTCGCTGATTTAACAATTGAATACATTGAACAAAAATTTAGAGCAAGAGCAAAAGCCACAAAGGGTTTTGTTACAGAACAGCAAATAGCAGCTGCATTCCCGCTTATAGGAGTATATTATGATTATGCAAAAGGATCCAGTTTAATCTCTGTTCTATATACAGCCGAGCTTAATGGGCATGAGGTGCCAATTCACTCTACGGCTGATGAAAACACCCCGACACCAGAAATATTAGCTGATAGGATAAATTTTTTGAAGCGAGAGAACCACTCGCCATATCAGGCAGAGGACGCAATACTTGGATTATATCGAAAGGGTTTTGATGACTATGGAGCTCCTCATTCCACACTGGAAGATTTCCCAAAACTCCTCCAGGATCCTACTAGGGTGCAACAATGGTTTGTAAGGGACGAGATGTGGACAATACAGCAATTCGGAGAGCAATTAAAATTCGACCACAAAGAAATGGAAATTGAAATAGAAGGCCTAAAAATCCGAAAATACGCAAGACCGGGAAAATCCAGACTTTGGTTCGAAAGGGAAATAATGTCTCTTGTTTACGCGGGCTTAGATCCTGCTTTCAGGCTGGAAAAATATGGGCTTTCAGCAATTGATGAAAAAAATCCAATAACTCATTTGCTTTTTGAAACTCAATATAAATCAACTACAGGAGCGTACAGGGCTATAAGAAGAAATCCGAAAAGAAAGCCTCTTGAATTCGATTTCAGGCCATCTAACTCAAGGAAAGTTCGGTCTGTAAGAAGCGGTGCCAGAGCTCTCTCAAGAAAACTGAAGAGATCACAAACGGAACTATATTCCCTGAACTAAAAAGGATTTAAAACTTCCTTCTATTCTATTTTACATGCATACTTTCCTGCAAAACTTCGGTTCGCAGCCGTGCCCTATGTGCGGAGACCGCCTGACTCAATCAGATGGCTCTGTTTTTTGCAACAGCTGCGGCTTCCCGATCGAGGTTGATGCCGAATAAATCCAGTAATTTCTAATATAAGTTTGCTTGAACAATTAATCAGATATAGAAAGACTGCTCTTAGTAAACCCTTTCTTTTGGGTTATAAGGCTTTAAAGGGACGACACCGATCCTGACCAATTGGATAAGATCGGTGTCCAATCGAGGTGTGAAAGAAAAGGGTATATGGTTGAGATACTGGACCTGGTTTTAGAATTCTTTAAAGTGCAGGATTATGCGCGCAGCGTGTCCTCAAATCCTTTAGAACAACTTTTATTCGGGATCTTCTTCCCTTCTATAATAGTGATACTTTTTGTAGAAACCCTGACAATAAGCGCGCTAAGGGGGCATTCAACAAAAATAAAAACATTACTATCGGTTGCTTTTTACATCTTCATCTTAGTCTATCCGCCTAGTTCCACTTACTCCCTCTACTCCATGTTCGCGCCAATACTCGGGACATTCTGGTACATATTTTTCATACTGATAGGTTTCCTGTATTTCTTCTTCGGCCACCTGTTCCCGAAGGAAAGTGAGGGTGTCAGGGCTGAATCCAGAAAACTTTCAGGACCGTCTACCACTTTCGAGGTTGCAAAAGAAGTTGCTTTAGACCGTATGGAAGCTGGAAAAGAGCTTGGAAAGGTCAAATCCCAATTAGCAGCTGCCAGAGCTGAAATGGCCACACTTACAGATTCACACCAAAGAAGCGAGCAACAAAAAATAATAGCCGCCTTGATCAACGAAGAAAAAGCCCTGGAGCATAGAATGAAGTACGATAGTCAGGTTAAGGAGCAGATGAGAAAAAGATTAAACTAAGATGGCAATTGAACTTTACACAGTCGGCATGTGCCTTTATAATGTTTATAAATACAGTACACAAAAATTATATATGACAACAAAAATGCTGAACCAGTTTGTAGTTTCTGCAGTCCAGAGAGAAGTAAGTATAGGGAATTTTCTGGTCAATAGGTACAAAGAAAAACTGGGCTTTTTCGAGAAGAAATACAATATCCAGACAAAGGATTTTTTGAAAAAATTTGAAAGCGGGGAACTCGGCGATGCGGAAGATTATTTTGAATGGTTTTCTGCAGCAGAAGCTGAAAAACACTGGGAAAATAAACTGAAAGAGCTAAAAGGCATGTAATGATAAGCAACTATTTCAGCCAGATAGAAGGTCTGCTGGCATCTTTTCCTTACATAGTTTCTATCGAGAGTTCTTTCGAAACAGTAGATATAGACAGGGGATATTTCAGGGTAAAGCTGGTACTGGCAAATGGATCAGAGCTCTATTTATTCGAGTTTGTAGAAATTATCAACAACAAACCTGTTGTAAGTAAGTACAGGTACCACTGGCAGGCTAAGGATTCGAAAATAATATTACGATGGGATAACGCCCCTCACCATAAAGAAATAGAAACATTCCCTCACCACCTCCACGAAGGCGAGGATAGAGTAAAACCTTCTGAAAAACCGGATCTGAGTTTTGTCCTCCTGAAAATTTCAGATATTATAGAAAAAGGCAAATATGGCAATTGAACTTTACACAATCGGGGTCCCATTCTTTTTCCTACTTGCAATAATCTATGGGGCCCTTGAAATGGCAGGTGTGTTCAAGCACAAAGGCGTGAAAATCATCCTTGCAACAGCAATTGCAGCAATAAGCGTGACAAACTCTGCTTTGGTTGAAGGGATCAATTTCTATCTGCCTTACACAGCCGGATTCTTCATAGTCGTCTTCTTCCTCAGGTTTATCCAGAAAGGGTTTAAGAGCGAGAAGCATGACTGGACGTTAATTGCAATAGCAGCTGGCCTTGCGCTGCTGATTTTTGTACAACAGGGCGAAGCTTTCAGAACCCTTTTGGATAGAGGGCCTCTGGGTTATGACAACATGATCATCCTTATAGCAATAGTTTTCATCCTTCTCATGGCATGGGCGTCTTACAAAAAAGAGAAGTGATTAAGATCCTAAAAGAAAGGTTTATTCAAACGTATTTAAGCGTATCCAACTTAATATTATATTGATTTATGACAAGCCCGTTCGTACCGCTTCTAGGAAACCTTAACCAGCTCGGGTTTTTCCAGTTCCTATTCCCGTTCTTATTGATACTTGCGCTTTCTTACGGCGGCTTGGAATATGCATTAGGTGGAGAAAAGGCAAAAAGAATTCTTCCAAAACCAGCTGTTGCCCTGATTTCAATGGTCATTTCGTTCTTTGTTCTCAATTACAGTGGCGGTGTCGGCAATAGCATAGCAATCTTCTTTTCCCAAATCTTCGGACAGGGAATGATAGTTGCAGTTGGAATATTGATGATCCTTATACTGCTCGGGCTCTTTGGATTGAAGCCAAGCAGTTTCCTTGACAAAAAGGAAGCTAAGGAAAGATCAGGCATGGGACATGCAGCAATAGCAATAGTTATCCTCCTGGTTTTCTTGTTTATCATAGGGTCTGGTCAAAACCTAGGTCTCGGCGGATTAAGGCTTGACAGCCAGGCTTGGACAATAATATTATTTATTGCCATTTTTGTCGGAGTGCTTTGGGCCTTGGGACGAGATCAGGCATAAAATCATTTCAATGATAACTTCCCGCGATATCGATAAAAACCTGCTCAGAAAAAGCAAATTATACACATCCTTTTATCTTAGCCTTTTTACGGTTATTTTAATTCTTTTGGTTGTTATTTCGCCGGCCTTAACTTTACTCTACCTTATTGCAGTTTTTTCAAGTATCCCTGTTTTAGGCTTTATTCTAAGAAAAAAGAAGAACCAGTTCAACTGCATAAAATGCGGATTGTGCTGCGCGCTCATGGTGGAACCTGAAGAAAAAGAGATTAAGAAAATCGAGAGAAATATTGGACAGGGAAGGGACAGCTTTATGGAAGGTAGATATCTGAAAAGGGTAAATGGCTATTGCACATTCCTGAAAAACAAAAACAGTGAGAACATCTGCTCTATTTACAAATTCAGGCCAAAGATCTGCAGGGGATGGCCTTTCAAAAACATTAGACCTTTATCACTTGCGATCTGCCCTTCACTCAGAAAACTATTCCTTAGGGACAGAAATTAAAGCTTCTTCAGGATCTCTAGCATTTCCTTATCCTCTTCTAGAATGCGTTTTATCAGCTTTTTGGAAGCCTCCCAATCTACCTCTTCTTTTTTCCTTGTCCCATCTGAATAGATCACAGTCCTGTAGATTTTTTTTTCTTCATTCATAAACTCTCTATATTATCCTCCAGCCATTTTGTTAACTTTTCAAAACCCATTTCATTGTTTGCTATTTTGAGGGAAATATAAATCAATCCATTTTCTGGAGTTTTTAGTTTAAAATCGTTCAAACTAAGGAATATTTTCACAGACTCTGTAGCAGTTCTTTTATTCCCATCAAGAAAAGGATGCCCCTCAATTATCTCTATCCAAAGTATTGCAACGGCTTTAATGATGTCTTTTTTCCTGTCTCCTGATAGTCTTAGAGCTTCTAATCTCGAAACAACATGGATCAGAGAAGTTTCTTTTAGCAATCTGCCATTCTCTGTGCCTTTGTTTATTTCTACTATCTCTTCAAAAGTTGGCACTAAGATCCTGTACATCTATAATAATTAGAAGAAGTCGTTTATAACTTATTCCTGATCTTTTTTCTTGATGCCCCTGACAGTTTCTGCTAAATTCCTGTTAGATTCCAAAACCGACTCCAGAGCGCCTTTAAGCGCTGACTCCATGCCCTCCAGTTTTGTGGAAAGCTCTGTCAGCGAATCGCTATAAGACTCAACTTTTGTTGAGAGCTCAGCTTCTTTCTTGTACTCCTCTTTTTTCATCTCGTCAAGCTCATCTTCAATCTTCTTGAACCTTGAGTCAAGCTCTGTGAATCTCGATTCAAAACCTTTGAGCTTTTCTTCTGCTTCTTTCCATTTTTCCTCAACAGTGACTTCTATTAGTTCCTGCACATCCTTTCCTGCTCCGGGCCTTCCAAAACCTATTGTTGGGAATGGTCTGGGCTGCTGGGCACTCTGCATTCTCTGCAAAGGCGTTGGCTGTTGGGGGGGATTATATGGACGAACTGGATTTTGTGGGGGTAGTGATGGGCGTGGCCTCTCACCGACTTCAGGGCTGACAGGTTTTAGCCTTGGAGGCAGTGGATCTGGCATTTTAAACCCTGTCCTTTCAAGAAAATCGTCATCAACCCTTGTGTCAGGCCTTCTCAGCTCACTGACTGACTTTTCCCTGATAGGGAGCTGAGGCTCGCCAACCCCTGCTTTAAGGGAATTTCTAAGCGACCTGTCAATATCTAATGAAGAATAACCTTCTGTTTTCAGCTGCTTTACTATTTCAGGTTCTGCAATACCCTGCTGGGACAATCTGCTTATTTTCTCTGTCAAAACTGAGAGTGTAGGTGTCTTGGAGAATGTAACCGCAGACTGCTGCTTCTGCGCAGGAGCAGGCCTTCTTGAAAGTAGCGGAGACAGATCTTCCCTTCTCTTCTTTTTTAATAAATCGCCAAAATCCATAACGTCGGCCCTTTTCTTATCTTCTCCCCTTTTTCTCCTCTAGCATGTTCTCGACTTCGTCCCTTGTAATGAACTTTGATTTCACAGGATTGTAAATGTCCAGAAGCTCTTTTAATGCGACTATCTCTGATTTGTCTGCCATCCTCTTCATCCCCCTGAGCATCTCATTAATTATATTCTGGATCTCCTTTATACTTGCATCAGAATCTGATTTCCCTGACTTGAGGTTGCCTGTAAGCTCGAGAACCTTTCCCTTTAGCTCCAAAAGCCCGCTATCCTGCCTTTTGACAGAATTATCAATCGCAGCAAGCCTCTGCTCAATATCCCTGAGCCTTCTTTTATTTTCAGAATCCATTTGATACAATTCGCTTATCTTACCTTCAGGAATAGTGGGTGGCATAGTTAAATAATATATGAAATATCCTGTATAAGAACTCTACACATTCTTTTCCTAAACTTTATAGGAACCTTAACCCATATAAAATCAGGACGACTTCTGAATATGGTTGAAGAATACGACTACAATGCAGACAGGGGGGTACTCCGCCTCACTTTATGGGGAAAGCCTTACGGGCCCTCTATAGAAGATTATGAGGAATGTATGTCCTCTGTCATCAAGGCTGCGCTTGAAGTAAAAGAAATCAGCTCGATTGTCCTCACAAAAGACAGGGAATACGAATACGGGCCTGAGCAAACCCGCCTGATTACTGGGATAGCAGACCTTATTGGTGATATAATAAAAGGCAGGCTTATTTTCGAAATAGGTAAACCAAAGACAGCCAAAGAAAAAACTGGCATAAAACTCTGCGAGAGCCTCTATCCAGAGTGGATGTCTAAACTCAGGTCAATAGTCGATTTGATAAGCAGGGATCCAATAGGCGCATATGTCGAAATAATAAGGGAGATAAGAAGGGCTTCTGTAAGCGCAAAAACAGTCCCGCCAAAACTTCAGGTTTGTTACAAAATTTTTTACATAGAAAGGACCCTTGAAGTAATAAAAGGAAAATTCGAGAAAACCGAGCTGATAAAGAAAGTAAAGGAGCTCTCTGACCTTGCAGGATACCATGTGGGCGACCGGTCTTTATACAGGCAGATCTTCCTTCCATCCACCAGGCCAAACTTCATGTATACAAGATTCCTTATAGCGCCTCCTGAAAACGGGATAAGCATAGAAAGATACACAATAGGAAAAACAGAAGACAATCCTGAAGGCGAGGCTGAAGTAGAGATATTCAAGATCCCTGGGGAGGCCCAATACCTTTATCATGTGACCCCTCCAGAATTCAAGCTCCCTGAAAAACACTACCTGATCCTGGACTCTGCAAGAAGAAGGATGCTCACAGAAAGGCCAAAAGCAGTCGAGTTTGTGAAAACAGAAGAAAGGAAATTTACATACAACATAAGCGAAGACCTTATAAGAAGCATAGCAGACTCCCAGAAAATAAGCCTGAACTCAAAGGAACTTGAAAAGCTCGCGACAATCCTGACAAGGTATACTGCAGGCCTTGGGGTTTTGGAAATCCTTCTAAAAGACCCAAGAATACAAGACATTTACATAAACGCCCCTGTAGACAGGTTGCCTATCCTGCTTCTCCACGATTCTGCGCAAGAATGCAAAACAAACCTGATACCTACAAGAGAAGATGCAGAAGGCTGGGCAACAAGGCTCAGAAGCTACTCAGGCCGTCCTTTGGACGAAGCAAACCCTGTTTTGGACACAGAGATTACTTTGCCAGATGCAAGGGCAAGGTTTGCAGTAATAACAAGGACACTGTCACCAGAGGGATTGAGTTTTGCCATAAGAAGGCACAGGGACAGGACATGGACACTGCCCCTTTTTGTGCAGGAAAACAAGGCAACCAAAAAAATCAGGATGCTTGACCCTCTAGCAGCTGGCCTTCTATCATTCCTTTTCGATAACGCAGCTTCTACTCTAATTGCTGGTGGAAGGTCATCTGGAAAAACATCCTTATTGAGCGCTTTAATGTTAGAGATTTTACCAAAAATCCGTGTTATAATTTTAGAGGACACTCTTGAATTACCAACAAAACAGATGAGAGATTTGGGCTACAATATAGAACCATTGAAATCCAGATCCGTGATAACAACAGTCGAGACAGAGATCCCAGCAGATATTGCCCTGAGGGCAGCTTTAAGGTTAGGAGAATCTGCCCTGATTGTAGGTGAAATCCGTTCCCTTGAAGCAAAGGTTTTGTGGGAGGCTATGAGAATAGGGGCTCTATCAAATGTTGTGGCTGGTACAATCCACGGCGAGAGCCCATACGGGGTGTACGACAGGGTTGTTCATGATCTAGGCGTTCCGCCAACAAGCTTCAAAGCCACTGATATTGTGGTTATCTGCAGGAAACAAAGGCTTGCAAGCGGGATGTCTTCTGAAAGAAAGGTTGTTGCAATAACAGAGGTGAGGAAAAAATGGTCAGATGACCCTATGAAAGAAGGGGGTTTTGTTGACCTAATGATTTACTCTGTAAAAGAGGATGCCTTGAAGCCAACAGACACGCTTATCAACGGTGAATCAGAAGTCCTGAACAGGATAATGAACAGTGTAAAGGATTTCAAAGGCGAATGGAAAAATGTGTGGGCTAATATAAACATAAGGGCAAAGATGATAAAAACAATGGTCGAAACCTCCTACAAGATGGATAAGGATCCCAGAAATCCAGAACATTTAGAAGCTGACTGGATTGTAAAGGCAAATTCCCAATTTCATCTACTAATGCAGGAGGTAAAGGAAGAGGTAGGCGAACTTGACCACGATCTGGTCTACTCTAAATGGCTCAACTGGTATAAGAAGGAGTTAAAGGGGTAGCCTTTTCCGGGAGCTTCCGCGTCCTCAAAAGGCTACCGTACCCAAAAAAGCAACTTTTATACTAATTTAAATAAGTTGACACTAAATAATAAATACTTCTTTAATAATACATAGTATACCCTCTTTCTTTTGTAAAAGAAAGAGCCTTATAACCCAGAAAGAAAACATTTGATAATATATGACATACAATTTCGGTGGAAACGGTTTGAGCAAAGCCAGGATAGCTCTTTATGTCGTAGTGCTCCTCATATTTGTTGTAGCAGTCGGATCTATAATCTCTAACCAAAACAGCAAATCTGAAGGGTCTTCAGGTTACTTGCTATCAAAAAAAGAGGCTGCTAGTTTGTCTGAAGTCCCTGCAAGCGGAAAACTCACAGCTGCCCAATCTTCTTCGAATAGTATAGACGATGTTCAAACACAATTAGACAAATTAAAATTAGACTTAAACTTGTTCAGCTCTAACTTAACAAGCTGCTATCAGACAGCAGCAGACGCTTCCAATGAATTCCAGAACTGCAACAAAGACCTTACAAACTGCAAGGCAGATCATTTGAAATTGATTACAAATAATTCAGCAGCTGAACAAACATGCGAAACTGACAAAACAACTTTGAGCCTGAAGATCTCTGCGCTGTCAACCTCAGGCGCAGATCTTAACAGAACACTGTCCTCTTTAACAACAGAAAATGACGCGCTGAAGAAACAATTTAATGAAGTTGTCACAAATTCAGCAAACAACCTTTGCTGCAAGGCAAAAGTCGATAACCCAAAAATCAGGTTCTACAAGCTTGAGAGCAGCAGGATAGTTTGCACAGAGGACTCTGGGACATCTGTTAGCTGCTGATATGAAAACTTCTTTTAGGTTTCCTCCTGCTGTAAAGGAGTTCCTTAAAACCAATAAACTTAAAACAACTTCTGTCAGAAAATCTATATTCGATCAGATAGAAGAAGACCTCCTTGATAAAAAATACAAACCCCTGAAAGTGAAGGAAATTCTGGTTGTTATAAATGGCCTATGCAGAGGCGGGAATAAAGTTTTCCTCAGCCCAAAATCCATAAACAAGAAAAGTCCTCTACGAACAATTTCAGCAACAAATGCCATAAAAGGTTACTCTATTTATTACCTTATTTTCAAGAAAAGGTAGCCTTAATGATATCCTTTCTATTTATTATTCCTCTAACCAAACATTAGATAATATGGGACATCATCTAACAACTGCTTTTTTCGCAATCTCACTTTTACTTGTTATATCATATTCTTCTGCTGCGTCGACAACACCTTTACTTGTTAACGATATAACTTCTGTAAGCTCTTCAAACGCAGGCGGGAACAGCCCGAGAAACCTGAATTATGGAATATCACTTTGGTACGGTGTTTCAGGAAGCAGCACAGGAACAGAATATGGACATTTATCAGACAGTAATGTGTGGGATGACAGGAGCTCTGGACAAGGCTATCTTGCTGTCGGTGCTGCAGATTCTATAGGCGAGCAAACATTAACTGTGCAAACAGATAGGGGACAGATAACAATCTCTACACCTGCACTAAGCTCAGTTAATGGAAATATGAGGTTATACGTCTCAACTGACGGCTCCACTTACCATTGCAATTCTAATCATGACTATACTTCCCTCAACCCATGCAACATGGATGTGACAACAACAATGACATCCTCGCATCTTGCAAAAGCTGGTTCCTCATCTGATCAGATAAAACCGCTTATCCGCAATCCGTCTGGTTCTGGCACAGGGTCAACTGCTTCTGTTAACGGAACTTCTGTCACAATTTCCTGGAATACAGACGAGCCAGCAAGCTCTATTATTGAATACGGAACTTCGACAAGCTATGGAAGCCAGACTTCAGACACATCCCTTGCGCTCCTCCGTTCGTTCATCATAGATAACCTTAACCCATCAACAACCTATTATTATAAAGCAAAAGCAAAAGACGTTGCTGGAAACGAGGAAACTTATGCATCAACTTTCCAAACTGGTACAGTAGACAACCCGCCTTCAATAACATCAGTAAGTGCACTCCCATCACCTCGATATCATGGCCTCGCCTTTACACTCTCAGCAAAAATAACAGATGACATAAAACTCAGCTCAGCTTCTTGGTCTACTGCAGGCACTTCGGGGACAGTATATGTTAATCTCTGCACAAACCAGAAGGATTGCTCCTATTCAACACAAGTTGAATTGCCGGATGCTGGATTTTATACAATAACATTCACAGCTACAGACTCTGGAGGCAAGACAACAACAGCAACAACTACAATTACTATAAATCCGTGCACTGCCGATTCCCAGTGCGACGCAGGAAGGATATGTAGTTTAGGAAAGTGCATTCTAGGAACGCCTTCATCCACTTATACGCCAGTTCCATCGAACAACACGACAACACAATCATCATGCGCCAAACCTTATGACTTGGGTTGCAGTACAGAAACTTTATGTAGAGGTGTTGGAGGGTATTGGTGTCCAGTGTCGCAAAACTCATACGGATGCCAACAAAGTTCTTGCCCAGGCTGCACATCTGCAACGCCATGGGCATGCTTTACAGAACAGGAATGCAAATCCAATGGACTTAATTGGTGTTATTCACAGGTTGCCGGCAGCCTTCCATGGTGCTCAAACTCTGGTTGTTCTGTTGCACAACAACCAAATGCAACATCTGATCCACCTACATTGCCTCTGCCACCTGCCAGTTCTTTACCAGTACCAACATATATACCGCCAGAAAGACCGTCTGTCTTCTGCAATACTGACCAAGACTGTTCATGGCTTATAACAAATTCCTGCCCTGAATCTGCAGGGGCTACATGGATCTGCTCATCTCTGTTAGGCTCTCTTGAAAAAACAAGAGGGGTTTGCCCTAACATATTTTCACCCAGACCGTCAGCTAACTGCGGTTGTGTCCAAAACACGTGTGTAATATTCCAAAAAGAAAAGCCAAAAGAGCCCCCTAAGAAAATAGGGAACACATCAGTAGATGCAACATCACTATTAGCCACAGTTATACAGATAGAACAGCTCAAGGTGAAGTTTGATTTCCTGAAATCAGTGACCATTAAATTATCAGAATACTACAATCTGACAGGCAAAACAGAGAGCTCATCGAAGTGGTCCAAGGCATCAGCCATTCTGGAAAACGTCATTAAAAAGATAGACTTTCTAAAAGATAATATAAGATTGAAACTCTCTGATTTTACAGTAGATGACCTCAGGCAGGTTAAGAGGGAGATGAAAACAATAATAGGCACAATAAAGGATGTTGTGAAAGCAGTTTTATGAAAATAAACCAGAATATCATGATCGGGATAGTTATAGTCCTTTTGGTTGTCTTGATAGCCTTGGTAGTGACAATGAAGCCCCTCCAGACGCCTGAAGACTCGAAAATAACGTCTATCCCAACAGAGATAAAATCTGAAAAAGAAGCTGCTTCTCTTGAAAATGACGCTTCAAGTGTTTTGCAGGAGATACAAGGGACACTAACAGATATTGACAATAGCCTGCCTGATGTTTAATTGGTTTGCTTATAAGAGAGCCGAAACAAAATATATTCTAATAGGGGCTGCTTATATGGGTCTTTTTCGAAAAAAGAAAGAAATGTCAGAAGAGGAGAGACGATATCTTCTCATCGAGAAAAAAGTCACATCAAGGGAGTATAAGATCTTCAGGGAAAAGGAACTGAAGAGGCTCAGCTTTTACGAGCGATATGCTAATTTTTCTTCCAGTATCATCAAAGTAAAGCCGTCTGGTGATTCTGCAAAAAAATTACAGGCAGCAATCAACTTTACAGGGCTTAAGATAACCCCTACATCTGTTTACTCTTCATTTTTTGTGACACTTATACTTTTCCTTATTCTGGGCATTTCTGTGATGGTCCTTTCTGGCTCTTTCACCTCACCGCTTGTGATAATTTTGGCTGGTGTGGGCGGTGGATATTATTTTCTAAAATATCCTGAAAACCAGGTGAAAGTAATGAGGATACGCGCATCCTCGCAGGTTGTGCTCGCCATCCTTTACATGGTAGTCTCGATGAGGATGTCCAGAAACCTCGAACGGTCCCTGAAATTTGCTGCTGCCAATATCTCTGGCGAACTCGCTTGGGATATGAGAAGGCTAGTCTGGGACATCCTGATGAGAAAATATAATTCTGCAGAAGACGCGCTTTCTGATTATATTGTCAAATGGAAGCCTGAGAATGAGGAGTTCTCAGAATCGATGAGATTGGTAAGGGACTCCCAATATCAAACATCTGACAGGGCAGACGCAACACTGGACGAAGCACTCGATGTCATTCTCGAGGGAACCAAAACAAGGATGAAAACTTATACACAAGACCTCAGGCTTCCTGTAATGGTTATCCACATGATGGGGATTATCTTGCCTGTCCTTGGCACAATAATGGCTCCAATGGCAGCTGTTTTTATGGGAGATGTTTTGCAACCCCACTACTTTATCATAGGATATGATGTTGCCCTCCCACTTTTCATAATGTGGTTTATTAACAGCACTTTGAAGAAGAGGCCTGTTACAATTTCAGAAATAGATATAGGAAATGCTCCTGGAATTCCGCCTAAAGGCACGTTCTTTCTAGGCGGAAAAAACGGTAAGGGAGGGATAGCTTTCCCAGCTTTACCACTCGCTTTGATAGTTGGACTTCTGGTAATGCTGCCTGCAATTTTCTACTTTTCCCAGAACCCTGAATTTTTGTTTCCACCTGAAGGTTCTGTATCTTCAGGAAAGGTTTCTTTCCCAGTAGAAGCTTTATTCATGTCCCTCCTTGTGATCGGCGCAGTTGGTTTGTCCCTGGCTATTTACTTTATCCTCACAAATTTCCAGTCAGTTAAAAAACAAGCTGAAATAGAAGCGACTGAAGGGCAGTTGGAACTGGCTTTATTCAGTTTAGGGAACAGGATAGGGTCTGGTATACCTGTTGAGATTGCTTTGGAAAAAGCTATCCCTGACATTAAAGATAAAGAGATATGCGGACTTTACAAAACAGCTGTTCGAAACATGAAAGAAGGTGGGATGACTTTGGAAGATGCATTTTTCCACAAGACATATGGAGCAATAAGGCAGTACCCAAGCAAGCTCATCAGAAATATTATCTATGCTGTCGTTGACACTTCTAAAAAAGGTGTGGGTTACACATCCCAATCAATGATGACTATTTCAAAGTACATGAAAAATGTTCGTGAAACACAGGAGTATATAAAAGAAATCCTTTCAGACACAACAAGCTCAATGAAATTCCAGGCTTACATGCTTACGCCTATAATAACAGGCCTTATAGTCTCAATGTCCCAGATAATAATCCAGGTTCTGACAACCCTTGGCCAGAAGTTAGCGACTTCTGGGCTTGCCGGAGGACCGCTCGGTGGTGTAAGCGCAAATCTTTTCGGCGATGTGGATAAGGCAATGCCTCCTGCTATTTTCCAGCTAATAGTTGGTGTATACTTAATAGAAGTAATAGTAATCCTTGCAATTTTCTTGACTAAGATTTCCCATGGAGAAAACAAAACAACCCAGTGGATGCTGGCTGGTAGAATGCTGATAATAGGATTAGTGATGTATATAGTTGTCGCGCTGATTTCCAGCACAATGTTCGTTGGGTTGATAGGGAATGCGTTGCAGAGCTTTAGTGGGGGAGGGTAGGTAGATTGTAAGAAAATAGTTTTATTTAAATTTTTCTATGCTTTTAATATTTCCGATATTCTGCTATCGGTTTTTCGTTCTCGACCTTTGACAGCTCTTCGATATATTTAAGAGTATAAAAACTTACATAGCAATATCTGAAGATAGGCTCCAGTGGCTCAGTCGGTAGAGCGTTAGGTGAGAGGTCATCTCATCCGCTAAGCCTTGGTAATAAGCTTTTTAGAAAAAAGCTTAAGCATAACCTTTTTGCTCATGCAAAAAGCTTAACCAAAAACTGATGAGGCAAAGGTCGCGTGTTCAATTCACGCCTGGGGCTTTTAGTTGGCGAAACAAACGCCGGGAAGCAAAAAATTAGATGAGGAAATAAAGAAGAATTTGGAGAAGATAGTATATGGACTCTGAAAAATTGTCTATTCTGCTAAAAGAAAAGGAAAATCTCACCCTTGAATTTAAAGAGAGATACACAACCAAAGTAGATGAAGATATAGTTGCTTTTGCAAACACGAAAGGCGGGGTTCTTATTTTAGGTGTATCGAATGATGGGAGTGTCATTGGACAGAAGTTGACAAATGAAATAAAAGCGCAGGTTAATAACTTAGCCCGCAATTGTTCCCCTTCTATTGAAGTTCGCTTATCTGAGATACAAAGCGTATTTGTGATTGAAGTTGCAGAAGGGAAAGAAAAACCTTATTCATGTGGCTCAGGATATTTTAGACGCCTCGATGGGAACACACAAAAAATGACCCATGATGAAGTGAGGATAATGTTTGGCGAGTATGAACAAACTCCGTTTGAGGAAAAAATTAACAAAAATTGTTTGCTGGAAGATATCTCCACAGATAAAGTCAAGAGGTATATGAACGAAGCGAAAATTACTGATGCTAGCCAGAACATTAAGGAAACACTAAGCAGCGCTAATGTGCTTAGACGGGAACAGGTGAAAAATGCAGGGATATTGCTATTTGCTAAACAGGTCGTTAAGTTTATTCCCAATTCCAGGCTGGATCTAATCAGGTTCAAAGGGAAGGATAAAGTAAATATTTTTGACAGGATGGAGGTAAATGACGACCTGTTGACACAATTTGACCAAGCAATGTTCTTTTTGAAAAAACATCTGAATACCAGAAGTGAAATTAAAGGCGTTAATAGGTATGATATTCTGGAAATCCCAGAGGAGGTTCTTAGGGAAGCTGTAGTCAATGCTTTGATACATCGGGATTATAGCTTTACTGGGACAAGCCTCAGTGTAGAAATTTTCGATGATAGGGTAGAAATCACTAATCCTGGGTCACTGCCCAAAGGTTTGGAAGCTTCTTTTGGCAAGGTTTCAATACGTCGAAACGAATTAATTGCTGATTTATTTTTTAGAATGGATAAAGTAGAGAAGGCAGGAACAGGTATCCAGAGAATGAGAGACAAGATGAAAGAAGCAGGCCTGCCACCACCGAAGTTTACCATGGACAGCTTCTTTATAGTGGGACTAGGAAGACCAAATCCCCAAGTTACCCCCCAAGTTACCCCCCAAGTTAAGCTTACAGAACTCGAAGGCAATATAATTGCAGAGATAAAGGCAAATCCAAAAATATCCAGAAATGTTTTGGCTAAGAAGATGGAAATTAGCGCTGATACTGTTAAGGAATACTTAAAAAAACTGAAATCTAAAAAAGCAATAAAAAGAGTCGGTAAAACAAGCGGAGGCTATTGGGAGATTTTGACATGAAACAAAAACAAACAGGACAAAACGCAAAAGGCGCGCTTACTGGAAAAGGATACAGAGTCTCTCATGTTTTAAATAGCGGAAACAAGAATTGTAATTCAGTGGGGTCTTAGTCTAGTGGCAGGATAGTAGGCTCCAATTCTAGCCTTTTTCTTTTTGAAAGAAAAAGGCTACAGTACCCAAAAAGAAACCAATTTACAACTTTGGAGCGATGAGGTTTTTTGAGATTCTCAAAGAATCGGTGAAATGAAGAAACCTACGGATGGGGGTTCGATTGTCTGTCCTTCTTTTAGAAAAAGAAGGCTACAGTACCCAACAAAACTACAATACTAATTCAATTGGGGAAATGGCAGAATGTCCCTCAGACCCCATTACTATAGCTATAGAATTTAATAAACTACACTAAAAAGACCGACACTGATCTTATACAATTGCTTAGGATCAGTGTCCAGCTGTTTAGTGTAGCTATCCAAGTTGGTTAGCTATAGAGAGTGTAGATTTGAAATATGGCTTATGAAACTCCTTGGAATAGTCAAAGACTCTAATCCAGACAAATCAAAACTCTGCAACAACTGCAATAAAAAAATTAGGATTTGGGACATAGATAGAGATTATGGAAATCGAAAGGTTTGTCAGAAATGTTTTTATCACCTTCTAGATAAAGAAGTAGACGACAAGGAAAAGACCGAGCAGAAAAGGAGCTTGGCAGCAGAGAAGAGAAAATCCAATTATCAAAAAGTTTTGGAAGACGAATTACGGAAGGAAAAAAGCAAGGAAGATTGGAGTATTATTACAATCCTTGTTGGAATTGCATTAATGATTTTATTTGGGAGTTTATTATACGTTATATTGGGTTTCATAGTGGTTATAGTCTCAATTTTTAGGATGAACTCTTCCATACAACGACAGAGTGATTTGAGAATAAAGGTTGCCCAAGAGACAGATAAAAACTCTAAGTTGAAGAGAGCTAAAAGGAGCTAAGCGGTTTAATTCTCCAAAAAACAGAAACTATCTCATCAGTAATAGTTTTCAGGGACTAGATAAGAGTTCGATTCTCGCCTGGGGCTTTTAATCTGTGTTTGAAGCCCCATTGGATAGCAGACCAAGTCCTCTGTCTTCAGTCTACGGTCTTCTGTATAGAGTGCGCCAAGCTTCTTTGAAGGCTTATAAACAATGGAATTAAGTAAAAGTATGGCAAAGCCAATAGAACCGACACCTGAATTAACAGGCGAAGATGCAAGAAGATTTTTAGAAGAAATGATTAGAAGGCAGACTTCCCCCCCGTCAGCAGAATCAATAAAATTGGCTAAAGAAATAGAGATGGTTTCAAAATCTGTTATTCGCGGCCGTGGGGTTCCTTCCTGAGATTTATCATATCCATAAGGTCAAAATACATTGGAACAGTTTCTTTCTCCTCCTCTTTCAATATCCGAAAATCAAGTTTTTTATAGAAATTCATAGCCTCTCTTTTTGAATCTAAAACAATAAAACGGCAGCCTATTGTTTTACTCATATCAAAGCCGAGGGATATGGAAAATTTTGTTATAATTGTGCCTATGCCTCTGTTGGCAAACCTTTCATCCACGCAAAGCCTTCCTATTTTCAAAGCTGGCAAGCTTTTGTATAGAATTCCTTTGTCAACAAACACTCTCTCAAGATCTGTCTCCCTTATCCTCAAGGAATCGTTTAGCAGTGATATGTAAGCTACCAGCTCATTTGTTTTTGTGTAAAACCAAAGATACGTAGTTGAGATTAGCAGGTCTTGGTTTTTGATGGCGTCTTCAATTAGAAAATCCTTAAGCACTTTATTTTTAGCATGGAAATTCCGAACCAGTAACCCGTGGCTTTTGTCGAGTTTCTCTATCCTCAACTCCTCTGCCCTTATTTTTTCGGACATGCTTATTGTGTTTGTTTTTGGATTAATAAAATCTTTCCCACTTCAAGATAACTAAATTATTTTTCCTGAGCCAACTATATTTTCCAAAATACATTTTTTATATAAATAGGAAATCCATATAGTATACATTCAATGGAATTTAGTTTCTGAGAAACATATTTTCGCTAATTATATATGATCACCAAAATTAAAAAGAGAGATGGCCGTCTCGCCGACTTTGACAAGTCAAAAATAACACACGCTATTTTTTTAGCTGCCCAGTCTGTTGGCGGTCAGGACAAACAAAAAGCAGAGGAACTTGCTGGCCAGGTTGTTGGAATCCTTCTCACGCAAGGGTATGGAGCTGAAAAAATTCCTGATGTAGAAACTGTGCAGGACTTTGTTGAAAAAATCCTTATAGAAAATGGCCACGCGAAAACAGCGAAAGCCTATATTTTGTACAGGAATGAAAGGACTAAGATCAGGGAAGAACGGTCGAAGATCCAGAAAGAAGTTTCTAAAGTCCTTGATATCAAGGAAAGGGTTGCCCAAGACATAGAAGATCCAGTCGAGCAGATGTTCAAGCACAAAAGCAAGCTTGCAAAACTGCTTTCTCCAAAAAAGCTTGAGGCTTACAAAGAGCTTATCCTCACAATCAAAAGGCTCCAGAACGAGGGATTGTTGGCCACACATCCAGAAAATTCTTACCTCGGTGATAACATCCTCGCAAAAGACATTTACTCAAGAAAATATTATGTAAAGGACCTCGAAGGAAAGCCGATTGAACACAAGCCAGAAGATGTTTTTGCGAGATTAGCGTCTTTCATGGCAGCCATTGAAGAAACAGATGAGAAAAGGAAAGATGCAGCTATAAGATTCTATAACCATCTCTATCAAGGCCACTTCCTCCCAGGCGGTAGGGTAATTGCTGGCGCAGGCGACCTTTACAGGCTGAAGACACTCGCAAACTGTTTTGTTTCAATGATCGATGCAGATAATATGGAAGCTATCTACAAGGCAGCTTACGAATGCGCAAGGACTTACTCCTACGGCGGCGGAATTGGCGTCGACATGACAACTCTAAGGCCAAGGAACGCAGTTGTCCACAACGCAGCTGATTTTTCGACAGGGGCTGTCTCGTTCATGGAACTTTATTCTTTAACAACAGGATTGATTGGGCAATCAGGCAGGAGAGGGGCCCTTATGCTCACCATGGATGTAAAGCATCCTGACGTTTTCAATTTCATCAAGATCAAGCAGGAACCTAATTGGGTCACAAGGCAGATAGTTGATCAGTGCAACTGGTCTGGCCTTTTTGACAAAACCCAATTGAATGAGATAGAAAGGCAGGTCAGGGAAAACATACAAATCAGGTTTGCAAACATAAGCCTTAAGGTTTGCGACGAGTTCATGAATGCTGTAGAGGAACAGATGTCCCATGGGCCAAATACAATACTGGTTTACAAGAGGAATAAAGAGGATGAACCTGAAAAAACAAAACAAGGCGAAATACAGTACTCTATTGGAATACCTTCAAAAGACCTCAAAAACTATACTCTGCTTTCTGTTGCAAAAGATTTTGTGGAATTAAACGGCTTCTTAAAAGATTATGGAAAAGGGCTGGGAGAAGAGGAGCTGAAAGATGTCAAAAACAGGAACATATTCGGGGATTACTTGATTAAAGCGCAGGGCGGTGATTTAGCTATCCATTATGCAGGCGACTTTTTGCTTTACTTTAATTCAGACCCAACAGGAGAAGTCAAAAAACTCATTAAAGCAAGGGAAGCCTGGAACCAATTTGTCTCAAGCAATTATAAGACAGCTGAACCCGGACTTATTTTCTGGTCAACAATGTCAAAATATTCCCCGACGAATTATGTCGGAAGGCCGATTATTTCTACAAACCCATGTCTGACAGGAGATTCTCTTGTTCTTACAGACAGAGGGGATATCGCGATAAAAGAACTTGCTGAAAAATATCCAGAGGGGGGGATAGGATTAGCTATCGATACAAGAATTTCTGGCGGTAATTTATTTTTAAGAGGTTTGAGCTATACTTCAGAATTCAGGGCTTTTCAAACAGGAAAGAAAGAAACAATAAAACTTGCAATGGGGTCAGGAAGGGAATTGAAATGCACAACTGACCACAGAATAATGACAGAAGATGGATGGAAAGAAGCTTCCCTTTTGACTAAATTTGATAAAATTCTCGTGAACTCTGAAGAAGGTTTTGATTCCCTAGAGAAAATAGAGCCAAATGGAATGGAAATTGTTTACGACATAAAAGAACCTGAGACACACTCTTTCATTGCTAATGGCATAGTTGTACATAACTGTGGCGAGATACCCCTTCAGGACGGCGGCGCATGCAATTTGGGGAGCGTGAACCTGTCCAGATTTGTAAATAATGGATACTCTGAAAATGCTGAAGTTGATTGGGAAAAATTAAGATTGACGATCCACGATTTTGTGAGATTTTTAGACAATACAATAACTTGGAATGAGTACCTCAATCCGCTGGAAAAACAGAGGATTGCCACTGGCGAGACTAGACGATTAGGACTCGGAATAATGGGCATAGCTGATATGTTCAACCAACTGGGCGTAGGCTATGACAGTGATGAAGGAATCGCATTAATAGAAAAAGTAGTGAAGTTCATTGCAAACGAATCCTATAGGGCATCAGCCTTGCTTGCAAAAGAAAAAAGCCCTGCACCTTTATGGGATTATGAAAACTATTCAAAAGGTCCGTTTTTCCAGGAGACTTTATCAGAACATGTAAAAGAATTGGTTAAAACAAATGGTTTGAGAAATCTGGCTATCCTTACAATCGCGCCGACTGGAACGATTTCTAATGTCGTACTCGGCTTTGTAAATAAAAACAAGCATTATGTTGGTGTCAGTTCAGGTGTTGAACCAATATTTGCATTATATTATAGGAGAAGGTCAGAAACACTCAATAAGGAAGAAAGCAGTAAATTCTACAATGTGTTCCACCCGACTTTGCAAGGTTATGTGGAAATGATGGGTTTACAAGACGCCCTTGATGATATGGAAGACATTGATGAAATGAGAAAAGTTCTTCCGGAACATTTTTTCAGGACTTCTCATTTTATTGATCCAATGAAACGCGTGGACATTCAAAGCGTCTGCCAGAAGTTTATAGACCACAGTATCTCATCTACTGTAAACTTACCTGAGAGCATAAAACCAGAGATGGTCTCGAGAATTTATTTCGAAGCGTGGAAAAAAGGTTTGAAAGGTATAACAATTTACAGGGATGGGAGCAGGTACCCGATCCTGAGCGTAGCCACAAAACAAACAGAGTTCCAAAAAGTCAAAACAAAAGTTTTCAAAGTCACGACATCTTCAGGAGATTTGATGCTAAAGGGCGATGAAGTTTTTATAACAGACGACGGTTCACTTTCAACAGCCTTCCATTCAATAGAAGAAGGCCACAATATAGAGATAGTTGATCTTGATCCGAGCACACTCACACCAATCAGCCCTAATTTAGGCGGTGGATTGGTTAGTAAACAAGGCGAAGCGGCTGTCTGCAAGATAGAGATCAAGGATGGGAAAGTGATTAAGACTTGCGATGAATAATTTTCTCTGCATTTTCTTTTTATTTCTAATTTTCTATAACAACTCATGGAATTACAAGTAGGTGTAAAAGTTTTTCTGAAGAATCTTCAAGGTAAATACCTTCTTGTCAGAAGGTCGCCGAAGAAATACCCTGAAGTTGGGGCTTTATGGGATATTGTCGGGGGCAGGATAAATCCCGGAAGCCCTTTACTAGAGAATTTGAAAAGAGAGGTCAAGGAAGAGGTTAACCTAGACTTGATTAAAGACCCAAAACTGGTTGCTGCGCAGGATATTTTGAGAGTTCCTGGAAGACATGTGGTCAGGCTGACTTATTCTGGTGAAATAGAAAGTGAACCTAAAATTGACGGCGATCATTTAGAATTTAAGTGGTTTACTTTAGGCGAAATTAAAAAACTGGATAAGGAATTGGATATTTACTTTAAAGAACTTGTTGACAAGGGTTTATTTGACTAAATATGAGATTGAAGGTTTATGTCGCCGGGAAGGTCTCCTCAAACTCAGTTTTTGGCACACATGACTGGAGGGACAAATTCTGTAAAGAGCTTTCATTAAAATCTGGAATTGAAATAGTAAATCTGGACCCTGTAAGATATGAAATAGATTTTGATGTCGACCACAAGGACTCAAAATTTATTGTCGGTAAAGATTATTTTCTGATAAAAGAATCTGATGTTGTAATTGTAAATTTAACAGATGACATCAGTGTTGGCGGGTCGCAGGAGATGTTGATTGCAAAGTATTATAAAAAGCCGCTGATTGGGATTGCCCCAAAAGGCGGAAAATTCAACAAGACTGAAAAAGAGATTCTCGGGAAAATATACAAGTATTATATTGACCCTTTTGTTTCTGTGTCCTGTGACAGGGTTGGTGAAAATCTTGAACAGGTTGCAGGATTCTTAAAAGAATTTTTCAGTCCAGATAAAATCAAGTCCATCAGTATACTTGACGACTCGCTTGAATACTATAATAATAAATCAAGGAGTAACGCCTAGGCTCTCAAGATCCTTTTTAAATTTGTTGTTATTCTCAAATTTGATTGTTTTAAATCCCAGAATTTCTGCTACCACTAGACAATTCTGTCTATCGTCTATTACAACACATTTCTCTGGTTTCAACCCCACTTTTTCAAGAGCAAGCCGATAAATTTCTTCATCTGGCTTAACGAAACCGACATCACAGGAAAGTATGCATGGATCAAAGAGTTTGTAAAGGCCGAACTTTTCATTATACTCTTTCTCTATATTCGAAACATTGGAAATCAAGCCTAGTATATATTTATTTTTCAATTTTTCTATGAGTTCTAAAAGCTCTGTGTTAATGCCTGTTTTAGAACTTTTCTCATCCTCTTCCATTTGAAATTTCAAGGCTCCTGAAACATTGAATTTTTCTTCTGCAAACCTGCAGAACTCCTCCTCTTTCATTAACCCTGAAGCCAAAGTATATCTGTGTTTTTTCCAGAAATTTACAAATTCTTCCTCGTCTATACCGAGTCTTCTGGCAACAGCCGCCTGTCTGATTTCAGCCGGATGTTTTTTTACAACCCCACCAATATCGAAAAAAATAGCCTTTATCATAAGTTTATATGCAGGAATAGAAATAATAAATAGCTAATTTATGTCCAGGATAAGGCAGATAAGGAAAAGGGATGGGAGGATTGTCAAGTTTGACAAGTCTAAAATTTCACATGCCATACTCAAAGCAATAGAAGCTACAGGGGAAGAGGATGGAATCCTTTCTGACAGGTTAGCTGAGCGTGTTATTGAACATCTGGAAAGCCAGACACCGAAAAACAAAATACCTAGTGTAGAGGAGATACAGGACATAGTCGAACATGTCTTAATGTCAGAAGGGTATGAGAAAATTGCAAAAGCTTACATTCTTTACAGAAGGGAAAGGGCTAAAATAAGGGAAGCAAAAGCTTTGCTCGGGGTAAAGGACGATTTAAAACTGACAGTAAATGCAGCTAAAGTCCTTGAGAAAAGGTATTTGAGAAGGGATGAGACAGGAAAAATTATAGAGACCCCAAGCCAGATGTTGAAGCGGGTTGCTGACAATATAGCAAAAGCAGACGGATTTTACGGAGCGGGAAAAGAAAAAATCAAAAAAACAGCAAACGAGTTTTATGAGATGATGAATAGGCTTGAGTTTTTGCCTAATTCTCCGTGCTTAATGAATGCTGGGACAGCAATACAACAACTCAGCGCATGTTTTGTTTTACCTATAGAAGATTCAATGAAAGGTATTTTCGAGACACTAAAGAACATGGCAATAATAGAGCAGACAGGCGGTGGAGTCGGGTTTTCCTTTTCAAAAATAAGGCCCAGAGGTTCTTTAATCAAAACAACTGGTGGCACTGCTTCTGGCCCTGTCTCCTTCATCAAGGTCTATAATTCTGTCACAGATGCTGTGAAATCAGGTGGGAAGAGGAGGGGAGCTAACATGGGCATATTGAGGGTTGATCATCCTGACATTGTTGAATTTATAATCTGCAAGGAAAAGGACGAAAGTTTGGCAAGCTTTAACATGTCTGTTGCAATCACAGATAAATTCATGAAAGCTATTGAGGAAGATAAAGAATACAATATCATAGATCCTGCAAGCGAAAGGGTTGTAAATAAACTTGATGCAAGAAGGGTCTGGGATCTTATAATGACAATGGCCTGGAAATCAGGCGATCCTGGAGTTATTTTCATTGACAGGATCAACAATACAGAATCAAACCCTACACCTAAGCTTGGACTAATTGAATCTACTAACCCGTGCGGCGAAACACCTCTTTTACCATACGAATCATGCAATTTAGGTTCTATAAACTTGTCTAAAATGCTAAAAGAATCAGGCGATGGAAAAAAGGACATAGATTGGGATAAACTAAAAGACAGTATATGGAAAGCTGTTCACTTTTTGGATAATGTAATTGACATGAACAATTACCCGCTCACAGAAATCGAAAAAATTACAAAATATGGAAACAGGAAAATAGGTTTAGGTGCCATGGGCTTTGCAGATATGCTTATACAGCTCTGGATCCCTTACAATTCAGAAGAGGCTGTAAAGATAGCTGAAAAAGTAATGAAGTTCGTAGATGAGGAATCCAAGAAAGTTTCAGAGGCTCTGGCCAAAAAAAGAGGTTCGTTCTCAAACTTCAAAAAAAGTATCTGGCCAAAAAAAGGTTATAAAGCTTTGAGGAATGCAGTCACAACAACTATAGCCCCTACAGGAACAATATCATTGATTGCCGGTTGTGTTGTTGGAGACACTTTAATCCACACCACGGAAGGTAAGATTAAAATAAAGGATCTAGTCGGAAAAGAACCTCTGGTCTATTCATCTGGAAATGAGTCAATTGAAATTAAAAGGGCTCGCGATATCAGGAAAACACGAGAAAGGGCTGAAGTTTGGAGAGTGAAATTTGATAATGACGATGAGATCATTGCAACGCCAGATCATCCTATTATGTTGTCTGATGGTTCTTACAAAGATCTTGGAAAACTTAGGATAGGGGATTCTATAAGAGCCTTCGAAAAGCACATATGGATAAACGAAAAGACAAAAAATAAGCTTCCGACGTTTATGTTATATATGACAAACCTTATAAGAAAAGCTGAGCATATAGCCATTGGAGAATTCATTGCTGACAGAAAACTTCGAAAAGACGAAGTTGTACACCACATTAATGGAGACAGGCTGAATAATTCCCCACCAAATCTGAAAGTGCTTTCTAAATCAGAACATTCAAAGCTGCATTCAAAAGACAGCATTATGAAATGGTCTCAGGAGAATTGCGGAAAAACTTATGAACAAATTTACGGCCACAAGAAAGCTGCAGAAATACGCAAAATAAAGTCAATAAAAATGTCTGGCAAGCTAAATCACAGATTTGGATATAATCTCTCTGATATAGAGAAGAATTTAGTTTCAGTTAGAACAAAAGAGGCCATGAAAGATCCAATTATTAGGGAAAGATTTTTAAAAGCCATTGAGGCGAGAAGCAATTCTGCTTGGTTAGAAAGGATTAGAGAAAGCAACAAAATAAGACTTTCTGGAAAGGCTCCATGGAATAAAGGTTTGACTTTGGACGACCCAAGGGTTTTAGCATATTCGATTAAGTCCAAGGAGACTAAAAACAAAAAAGCTATAGGAAACCATAAAGTTATTAGTATTGGGTTTTGCGGGTACGAAGATGTTTATAACATGGAAGTTGAAGGAACTCATAATTATGTAGCTAATGGTATTGTTGTTCATAACTGTTCCTCTGGGATTGAACCGCTTTTCGCCATCTCTTATGTCAGAAATATTTTAGATCAAACAGAACTGTTGGAAACAAACCCCTTATTTGAGAAAATTTCAAAAGAGCGCGGATTTTACTCAGATAACCTGATGAGACTGGTTGCCAGACAAGGTTCAATACAACACATAAATGAGATACCTGATGATATAAAAAAGATTTTTGTCACAGCGCACGACATAGGTCCAGAAGATCATGTTAAGATACAAGCCGCTTTCCAAAAACACATAGATCTCGGAGTATCAAAAACAGTTAATTTCCCTAATGATGCCACTGTAGAGGATGTTGAAAAAGTTTTTACTATGGCTTACAAAATGGGATGCAAGGGCATAACTGTTTACAGGGACAGGAGCAAGAGCGAGCAGGTTCTGAATGTCGAACTTGTGAGGAGCAAAATAAAATCAAAGATGAAGAAGGCTGAAAAATGCGCATCCTGTTAATTTTTTTAGAAAATTTCAAAAGCTTTATTACCCTGAAAATACTATAAGTCATATCTAATTTCTTATTATGAAAAAAGAGGAACCACAATTTAAGAACGAGTTAGGTCTTATTCATGTTTATACAGGGGATGGAAAAGGAAAAACAACTGCTGCTCTGGGATTGGCTTTCAGGGCAATAGGCCACAGGTTCAAAGTTTGCATAATACAGTTCATGAAAGGCGGTTACTATTTCGGTGAGATCCTTGCTGCTGAAAAATACTTTAAAGGAAAACTTAAGTTTTTTGAGTTTGGTCAATCAACCCCTTACGCAGACCAGATAAAAAAAGGTTTGGTCAAGCCATCAAAAGCTGTTTTTTACGAATTTGAGGATGAGAAAGAAGTCTATAAAAAGGGTCTGGAATTCGCAAAAAAAGTTGTGAAATCCGGAAGGTTTGATCTCATTATTCTCGATGAGATAAATGTCGCAATCAGCATGGGCTATCTTGACATAGATGATGTTTTGGAACTCATGATGTCAAAACCGAAAAATTTGGAGCTTGTCCTTACAGGGAGAAATGCGCCCGAAGAGGTAATGGATGCAGCTGATTATGTAAATGAGATCAAATCAATCAAACATCCGTTTAACAGAAAAAGGAACAAGGTTGTCGGGAGGAGAGGAATAGAATATTAAAGACGCTTACTTTTCTAATTTGCTTGTTTTCACAACCCTGATCCCCAACCCTTCAAGTTTTTTTCCATCAAAAGGCAGCTTCTGGTCCCAGCCCAAGGCTATTATCTGTGGCTGGTATTTTTCCACAACCTTAAAAAAATTCTGGGAATCCCCTATAACAACTTCATCTGCTATTTTTAATTTCTCTAGATTTTGCTTTCTTTTCTCCATATCCACTATTTCTGATTTTTTAATATTATGAACATCATGAGCTATCACAACAATTAAATAATCCCCGTGTTTCTTAGCTTCCCTCAAAAAATACTCGTGTCCTTGATGAGGGAAATTAAAACGACCACCACACAAAACTTTTATCATATGCTTTTTTGGACAAGAAACAATTTAAAATTTCTTCCTTCTTGAGTAAACTATCAGGATGAGTGACCCTGTTATAGCAACAAGGGTCACACCAACCACAGAAAACAGAGCTCCCATATATCCGACGTCTTTTATCAATAATCCGGTTGAGACTGAACCTACAGATCTTGATAAATAATATACTGTCTCCACTATACCGATTGCAGTCGCCTTGTATTTATCGCTGAATTCTGAGAAAAAGCTACAAGGAAGGCTGGAAGAATCCTCCAGACTAGATTGAAACTTGTTGAAAAAACCGCGTAAAGGCTGTATAGGGTTTTCATATTTATTGGGGTATTGTTTTAGATTTTTCCCAAACCATCAGAATTCTCTGAATAGCGGTTATATTAGTCAAAACAGCAAGGACTGCAATCACATAAGTCAAGTATAGCGGATTGTAAATTGCAAG
>Ga0209541_10000318_pt1 | contig 94651 bp, 93 predicted proteins | sample RifCSPlowO2_01_FD_184027 | JGI IMG/M metagenome (GOLD analysis project Ga0209541, IMG submission 184027) | Groundwater microbial communities from Rifle, Colorado - Rifle CSP2_plank lowO2_0.1 (SPAdes) (version 2) | ecosystem: Environmental > Aquatic > Deep subsurface > Groundwater | place... | reverse complement strand
TGATTCCATTTATTTTCTAGGTAAAATTTACGTAGTTCGATAATAATCATTGGATTTTGCAGTTTCATTCACCCCACTTAATCCCACAGGATTAAAAGGGGGTGACAAATCCAATGAACCTAGACAATGGAGGGAATGTAGAATCTTTCCCAAAACCTTTTAAACCTACTTTTTTTATGCTAATCTTATATGAAAATAGCTAACCTTTTGGCCCTGTCCCGCCTAGGAATTGTTCCGATAATTATCTACCTTCTCGTTCAAGAAACCGCTTTAGCTTCTTTGTTAGCCCTTCTACTGTTTATCTTAGCTTTAATCAGCGACTTTTTGGATGGTTATCTGGCCAGACTTAGGAAAGAAACCAGTAAGGTTGGTTCTTTCTTAGATTTATTCGCTGACAAGACTTTAGTTTTCGGATCATTGCTCTATTTTACCTGGCGAGATGATTTTTCTGGCTGGATTTTTTTTTTTTTTATCTCTAGAGATATTATCACTACTATCTTTAGAGGCTTATCTTCCCACGATAATATTCTCATCAAAGAGAAGAGGACTTACAGCCATTTAGTCTACCAGTTCCAATTATTGATCCTCTTTGGTTTCTTAGGAGAGAGCTATCTAGTTAATGCCGGATTGATTGATAGCATTTTATTTGTCATGGCCACTTTACTTATCCTCTTCGCTACTTTTGGCGCAATTTTAATCGGATTAATCTCAATTTTTTATTTTTTTATCACTTATTTTCGGGGAGCAGCCCAGAGCAGAAAATTAGGCCAACAGCTAGAAACAGAAAATATCTTAATTTTAGCCAGCAGGAAATCTAGAGGCTACTTAAACAAATATCGTCGGCATCTCTTGAAAGTTTTCGCTAAGCGCAGGAAAGCTTCTTTAGTCTATTTACCGCTGGGATCTTCTGATATGTTCGCCGGAAATCTTAACTTAGTCAAAAACCATCCTCACCTAATTATCGCCGGAGGAGACGGCTCTTTCGAAGCAGCTTTGAATTATAGGCCCTTTTGGGATAAAGCTTTAGGCTTCTTTCCTTTCGGTGCAGGCAATGCCTTATACTCTTATTTTTATCGAGGTAAGCGCTTTGAATATCTGCGTTCCAGATTTCCTTTTAGAGAGACAGAATTAGATATTTTAGAATTAGAATGGGATAAAGGCAAGGTCCAGACCACTTTTCTGGCTTTAGGGGTTGATGCAGAAGTGATGCGCTTAAGCCAGAAACGCACTTCTTCAGGTTTTTATGATTATTTTAAAGCCGGCTGCCAGGCTGCGCTAAGAGCAAAAGCAGACTATGATTTTATCTGTGAGATTGACGGGAAAAAGCAGAAATTAAACAATTGCGTCAATTTAGTTTTAGCTAAGATTCCTTATTATGGTTATAATCTCCGCTCTATCCCCGGAGAAGTAAGACCGGACGATAATTTGGTTTATGGCTCTGCAGTGATCAACACCCATAATCTTTTCTTGAATAAAGCAGCGCGTTTATGGGCTTTGGTTCTCGCTGGATTAAACCTGCAGCGCAATCCTTTATTGCCTCTGAAGGGCAAGAAAATCACTCTCAGTAGCGAAGTTCCCTTCCCTCTTCAGGCGGGAGGGGATTTCTTAGGTTATACCACCTGGATGAAAGTTAAAGTGGTCAGGAAGCAGAAAGTATTGGTGGTTTAATTTTCTCTTATTAAATCAGTCCAAGCATATTTTCTGATTTGGTCTATGACTGGTAGAATTAAGCTTTTTCTTTCTGAACTTTTATTCTTCCAGTCTTCCCTGTATATCCCTAGAGCTTCTCCATATAATTTAACCTCTTCTGGAACAACTAAGTAAAAGCGATAGGCATCGATTCTAACCGCTTTCAGATAATCTTGGATAGGATGAGAAATTACTTCTTGATACCTTTCCGAGGGAGTAAATTGGTCTTCAGTACAACTATCAATAGTCTTAAGCCAAGCATTAGTTGCTCCAGCCCCAAACACCGCTTCACAAACCTTTCCGGGAAGATTATGTTCAGCAAGTATCTTATATTCAGTGTCTCCTTCTTCCATTAATGGTTTCTCCTGGCGATTAATTCCTGGAGTATCCACTCTTCGAATAATTTTGCTTAAAGATTCATATTGTAAGAAAGCCCAGGTAATAGCAGTACTTGGTTGTTCTCCTAAAGCATGAACTAAACTATCATAGGCTTGGCTTATTGCCAAATCAATAGTGGGATATTCACAAGCTTGGAACATTTTTGCATTTTGTTGGAAGTTAGCTGAATATTAATATTTGTATTCTCAAACCTAAAGATTAGTAACTCCTAACCAGTTTTAACAAGAAAGATTTATATACTTCTTTATTATTCTTACTAATTATGATTCAAACCAGAGCTGATTGTATTCACTGTTAGTAATTCTGATTTCGCTAGTTTTAACTCTGGGAGAATTTTTTTTGGAAGAGATTATTTGAGAAATGTTTTTAAAAGAAGTCTAGTTTATAATTCTGTTTATGACGGGTGTCGTACAACGGTTAGTATAGAAGCCTGTGGAGCTTTGGACGAGGGTTCGACTCCCTCCACCCGTCCTCTTTTTTCTAATTTAGTTCATCATCATTAGTTCTGGCTCTAAATCTAAACTTAGGGCACTATTCTATTCAACAAAAATAAACCAAAAAATAAAAACAAACAAAAGCCGTGCGGGCTCAAAACGCGGAGGAAACGAAAATGGAGTATGTTACAAGAGATGAAGTATTTGGACTGAATGAACCGGTTGGCGAGAAATATCAACCATGGATAGAGCAGTATAAACCCATTATTAAACCGAGAAAAATAAGTTTATTAGAACTGAGAGAATTAAATGAATCATTATGGGAGAGAGTAGAGGTCAGAACTTTTTAGTTTCTGCCAGCAAAAGATATATAAAAATGAGACAATTAACTCGTGAGGTAAACTAACATGGAACTTCAACTAGCTAAAGGCGTCCGGGACGTCCCTCCGGAAGAGAAAATAGTAGTTAACCGTATCTTGGATACTCTGAAAGAAACATTCGAGAGATACGGCTTCGTTCCTCTGGAAACTCCGCTCTTGGAGCGCTGGGAAACTCTGACTGCTAAAGGCGGAGCAGGAGAAGAGAGCGATGTCCTGAAAGAGACGTTTAAGCTGAAAGACCAGGGAAACAGAGAGCTGGCCTTAAGATTCGATTTAACCGTTCCGTTAGCGAGATATGTAGCGATGAACTCGCAATTAAAGCTGCCCTTCAAGCGTTATGAAATGGGTCCGGTCTTTCGTGACGGACCTTTGAAGTTAGGCAGATACCGCCAATTCTGGCAATGTGATATTGATACCATCGGAGTAAAAGGAATGCTGGCAGAGGCAGAGCAGTTAGCGTTAGTACAAGATGCATTTCAGAGTTTGGGTATAGATATAATCATCAAAGTAAACAATCGTAAATTACTCAACGGCATTTTGGAGCAGTGCGGAATCCAAGAAAAAGAATCAGCGATTATCGCTATTGATAAACTGGAAAAGCTCGGAGCGAAAGGAGTAGCGGAAGAATTATCGCAGCGTGGATATTCTGAAACCCCAGCCAAAAAATTGTTAGGATTGCTGAAAGAGAAAATTGCTTTAAAAGAATTGAAGAAGAAAATTAAATCCGACGAAGCCAAGCAAGGCCTGCAGGAATTGGAAGACTTGTTTGGCTATCTGAAGAACCTGAAAGTTAAATGTGCAGAATTTGAAGCTTCTTTAGCTCGGGGATTAGGTTATTACACTGGAACTGTGTTTGAGGTATTTGCATTAAACAGTCCAGTAACCTCTTCTATTGCTGGAGGGGGTCGTTATGACCAAATGGTAGGCAAGTTTGCCGGTGGAAGCAGGGAAATTCCAGCAGTGGGGATTGCTTTCGGATTATCTACAATATTGGATGTCCTAAAAGCTAAGCAGGAGTTCAAAGAGAAGTCTTTAGCTAAAGTTTTTGTTATTCCTATTCAGACCATAAAAGAATCGCTGAAGGTAGTACAACAGTTGCGGAAAAGAGGAATTAACGTTGATATGGACCTAAACAACAGGGGTGTAGGAAAGAATTTAGAATATGCTTCAGCTTTAGGGATTCCTTATTGCATTATTTTAGGTGGAGATGAGCTGAAGAAAAATAAAGTTCTCTTAAGAGATATGCTTAGCGGAGATCAATTTTTATTAACCTTAAAAGAAGTAATTAAGAAGATTAAATTAAAATGAAATCAAAGAACTCTTTAAAGATTATCGGTTACTTTATTCTTTTTATCCTTATCCTCAACTTAATCCTTTTCGCTTTCCGGATCATTGGTTGGATTGTTTTCTGGCTGGTTATTCTGTCTGGAGCTTTGTTTGTATATGTCCTATTACCTAGACTGAAGAAGACAAATGCTTTTTAAATCCAGATAGAATTCTATCTTTTATGGCTAAAGAATTCGGTTTATTTTATCGGGAGGGAACTGCTGATTACGTCCTTAATCTTCGGGGTAAACTTTATTATGATCCTAAAACCTGTCAAACTTTTAAGCAATTAAAAGATGTCACTGCTTATTTACGTAAAACTTCTGGAGATCGAATTAGTATTTTACGGGTGGAGCCTTTTTTAGATTTAGAGGGCGCTTTAGATCAGGAGCGGGAATTGGATAAAAAAAGAAAGTCTGAACTAGAACAGAATTTGCGGGGAACCAGGATTCAGATTGAATGGGATTAAATTTTTTCGAAAAGCTTATATAATTATACTTTAATTAGACTGATATGACCGAAATTGAAGCAATAACCAGAAAATGGGGGAATTCTTTAGGTATTACTATCCCTCAAGAAGTAGTTGAAGAAGAGCACTTGCACGAAAATCAGAGAATTATAGTAAAAATAAATCCTACCCAAAATCTCGCTTCGCTTAGAGGCTTAGTTAAGTTTTCTAAATCGGCACAACAGCTCAAAGAGGAAATGAGGGCGGGATGGAAATGAAAACTTCCCATTGCTTCAAATGACTGTCTTCTTTTACGATAGTTATGCTGTAATAGAATATTTGCAGAACAATCCGCGATTTACCCATTATTTTGAAGAGCATACCGGGATTTTAACCTTGTTAAATCTTCTGGAGATTTATTATTCTGTACTAAATGAAGCTGGTGAAGAAAAAGCAGGCATGGTATTAAACAAGCTTTATCCCCTACGAATAGAACCCCCTCCAGAAACCATCAAAAAAGCCATGCAGTTAAAAAAACAGCACAAAAAATTAGATTTGTCTTATGCTGATTGTTTAGGGTATTGTTTAGCTTTAGAAAAAGGAATCAAATTTTTAACCGGTGATAATCAATTTAAAGGTCGGGAGAAAGTAGAATTTGTTAAGTGAGAATATAAAACTTTAAACTCTCGTAAACACTATCGGCTTCTCGTTTGGACCTAGAATGCACCACGATCAATCCCATAATTCACATACGAACGTCTAAGAGCTACTGTGTCTTGTTTTAACTTACGTACAATCGATAGCAATGCAACAATAGTTACCATCAATCCCTCAAAATTTTCTTTTTTTAAGTCACCATATAACCCTTCTTTAGCTGCTTTGATAAATGGGTTTTCATGATTATCACTAAGATGAAGATTAATTTCTCCCAAGTAAACTCTAATGTTGCGATTATTTTTCCAATCTTTTCTTAGCTGATCATAGATAGATCTGGAGGTGATTTTTTCACCATATTGTGGATAAAAATCCATCAGCCCAGTTACTTCAGTAAAACAATTATTTAGCTTTAAAATATTTCTTCTGGCGGGAGCAAGTAATCCTCCTCGAATGATTTTTCTAACCTTTTTAGAATTATTTTCTTTAAAAGGAGCTTCTTCCTGTAATTCTCCTGCAATTATATGCATATTCATAAGATATTTTTCTATTTCACCTAACTTATTATAAAGTGAATCAAGTGGCTTTAAAATTTTGGCATCGTTATTAACCATTTATTAAATAAAAACAATGATATTATTAAATCTTTCTATTTCGTAAACACAATCGGTTTCTCCCCAACTATCACCGAATGTTCTGCCTGAGAGACCATTCCCCGAGCAGAATCAAATAAGGGGGCATGATGCTGGATGCATTCTGCTGCAGTCAATTGCCGCAGGGCAAAATTGGTTTTAGCAGTAGTAAACTTCCGTTCTAGCCATCTTTTGGCAAAGGGTAATCCTTTTTGTTTTTTGATCTCTAAAAGAATGGTTCTAGTAATCGGATCTCTCATCCCAAAATCATTTACTAGACTAAATACTGTGGCTGGAGAACTTTCCTGGACCATTCCCGAGCCGGTGGAGGCAAAAGGCTCAATAGCAATAATATCTCCTTCTTTTAACACCTTCTTATTGCCATTATCGAAATTAGGCACTGAGGGAGAAGTATGGATTTCGTATTTTCCTAGCCCATGCCCAGATAAGTTGCGTACCGGAGAAAAACCGTAAGCGGTAATGGTCTGATGGATAACTTTTCCGATCTCTCCTAAAGTAACTCCTGGTTTAACTATCTTTAAAGCATTATCTAACGCTTCTTGGCTGGCTTTGACTAACTCCCCATATTTTCCCGACAAGTCTACAGTTAAAGCCGTATCTGCAATACAACCATCGATATGTACTCCCACATCTAATTTCACTAACTGGTTAGATAATGTAGTTTGATCATTTAAATCCGCACAGCAATGGGCTGCAAACTCATTTAGAGAGATTTGAGCTGGGAAAGCTAGTTTTCCTCCCAATTTTACAATTTTTTCTTCCACCTGATCTAGAATTTGGCTTATTTTCGCTCCTGGTTTGATCAAAGATTTTCCGTATTCCATCGCTTCCGCTGCGATTTTGCCGGCTTGAAGGTATTTTTGGAGGGTTTCTTTTTCCATATTTTTGTTTATTTTAAATTAGCTCTTTAAATTTATTGCGGATTTTTATAACATCTGAAGAAGAAAGTTTATTTATTTCTGTCCTAAGTTCTAAAATTATATTTTCTGCTTCCAAGAGCATTTGTTTTGCTGTATTTGCATTAACTTCTAAGTCATCAGCAGGATTGATATAATATTGCTGGTCGATTCTATCTTTCTTTGCTTGTTCTATGATAATTTTGGTGGCAGTCATACCGAACAGTTCTCCTAATAGAAATGACGCGACAGAATGATTTTCGCATTTTATTCCGCATCTAAATAGCAAGGCAATCGTCCCATTATACATAGCATAATAAGAATTAACCATAGAGTTCTCATAAAGTTCGCTTTCTAGCAGTACTCTCGCTGATTTAAAACAATTCTCGGATTTGATTAAATACGATTTACAAATCTCTTCGGATTCTTCAACTAATTCTAACTTATTTTCTTCACTTAATTTCTTTAAAAAATCGTGTTTTCTCATAAAACCCCTCTACTCCTCTTAAAATAATATGGTTCTTTATAATTTCTTTGATAAGTACTGATTCAGGGTTTAATTCTCCTATCTTTATACCCAGTTTAGAATTTATCTTTTCTAGTTCTTTCTTTAATTTAATGTTTTTTGTTTCTATGTACAGGTCAATATCACTATCTGCTTTTGGCGTAAACTTGGCGTAGCTTCCAAAGAGGACCAGGATATTCTCTTTGCCTTTGTCCAGCAAGTCTTCTAGAATAGGTTCTAATAAGGGATATTTCTTCAGCAGTTTTCCCTGTTTGTAATACTCAGCCCGAAAGATATAACTTTTTCCGGTTAAGTTTTTCTTTAGTGAGTACAGCTTATTTTTACCGACGATTTGAGAGTTTACTGCATTTTCTTTTTCTAGCTCAATCAATGCTCGGGCAATGGTAGAATGCGATTGGCTTAATTGCGAAGCTATTCTTCGTACATGCAAAGGTTGCCGAATTAGTGCTCCGATAATTTCTAATTTAATATTGTCTCTATTTTGAACCATATGTATCAATAATGATACTTTATTTAAAAAGGTTTGGTGGATAAATCGGGTTAGTCTTAGAATACTACCCTCAATAATACAATTTGTTCTTTTTAGCTACTTTAAACATTCCAGATTCACGCACAGTTCATCTTCCCAGATAATTTCCGGATATCTCTCTAAAATTGCTTTTACATATTTTCTTCTCTGTTCATAAGTCTCTTCATCTTTCGCTTCAAATTTAATGGTTAAATAAGGTCCATTCTGGGAATATCTGAAAATAATCATTCCATCTTCAAAATCTATTCGTGTTCCGTCATCTCCGGGGATAATATTATCATCGATAACGCTGGCGCCAGGAAAATCAGCTTTAAATCTAATCGAAAGGTCTTTAATCACCGCAACTTTTTTATCGTCAGGGCAACCGATCTTTATTTCAGGAGAAGAGATATATTTTGGAAAACTTTCATAGAGCTGGCTTAAAGAAAGATTTCTCTCTGAGAGATATTCTAAAATTCTTAATACCGCATAAGCTCCATCGTCATGACCATAAGCATTATCCGCAAAAAAGAAATGACCAGAAAGTTCGCCTCCGAAAGCTGCCCGTTCTTTAGCAATTTTTGATTTAATAAAAGAATGGCCCGTTCTCCAGATTAAGGGGATACCTCCACTTTGTTTGATTACTTCTTTGACCACCTGAGAGCATAAAGTATTATAGACTATTTTTGAATTGGGAAATCTTCCTAAAATCTCTTGGGCAAAGATTGCCACTAAGACATCATTCCAGAGGATATTACCTTTTTCATCTACGGTTCCGATTCTATCTCCATCCCCATCAAAAGCTAAGCCGATTTCCGCTTTTTCTTCTAAAACCGCTTTACTTACTCGATCCATGGTCACTTTAGCCGTGGGATCAGGAGTTCCTACTGGAAAACTTCCGTCTATTAGGGTATTTTTTTCAATTACTTCACATCCTGCCCTGCGCAAGATTTCTGGGATGAAGATGCCCGTAGTTCCGCACCCGGAATCTACGATAACTTTAAACCTCTTCTTAAGTTTGACTCTCTTTAATACGTCTTGGTAATAATCTTCAGTAATATTTTTTTTCTGGATAGATCCTTTTTCTTCCGGAATAAAGTAATTCTCTTTTTCTACGATCTCTTTAATTTCTTGAACCTCTTCCGGACCGGTGGTTAAAGAATAACCGATTCCCATTTTAAACCCGTTATAATTGGAAGGATTATGGGAGGCAGTGACCATCACTCCTCCATTGGTTTGAAAACGATATTGGGCATAATACATCATCTGGGTTAAGATCATTCCTAGATCAATAACATTAATACCTACAGAATTAAGCCCTTTTATCAGCGCTTTTTGATATTCTTTTCCGCTTAGCCGGCAATCTCTTCCCACTACTGCCTGTCTTATTTTTCTTCTCTGCAAAAATGTTCCATAGGCCTTACCGATAGCTTCAACTTTTTTTACATCTAGATCTTTCCCTACAATTCCGCGAATATCATAATTCCTAAAGACAAAAGGGTTAATTTCCATTTTTTATCGTAACACCTTAAAATTCTCATTGGCATGCCGATATTTCTCTAAAGTATCCGTGGGGAACCATTGTCCTTGGTGGATATAAGCAGAGATTTCTCCCAGAGGGGCAATTTTCTCAAAACAGTCTCGTTCCATGGAAGATATTCCAAGAGGTAAAATTTTCAGGCATTCTGGATCGATGACAAAAGCCCCGGCATTGATTAAGTTGCTGGGTGCCTCTTCTCGTTTGGGTTTTTCTACAAAATGAATTATCTTGCTTAACTCTAATTTTGCCACTCCGAAATTTTCTACATCTTCTCGGGGAGTTAGGACCATGGTTACTTGGGGTGCATCTCTAAGGTAAGATTTATACATCTCGTTATAATCTAAATCCATCAGGTTATCTCCCCAGACTAGGAAAAAAGGTTTGGTTAACCCTTCTGCCGCTTCTCGGATTGCTCCCCCGGTGCCCCTGGGCTCTTTTTCTATAGAATAAGTTATATTTACGCCCCACGCTGAACCATTTTTAAAATAGTTTTGGATTTGCTCATTTTTATAGCCGATAGCCAGGATAATATTTTGGATCCCATACTTCTTTAGGTTCTCGATGATATGCAAAACAATGGGTTTATCTTTTATCGGCAGTAAAGGTTTTGGGGTTTTTTCAGTAAGCGGTCTCAATCGCGTACCTAAACCTCCGGCAAGAATAATAGCTGTATCTATCATCTTTTGGGAAGTAAACTTTTTGCTTTTTAAATAGTTGTGAAATAAGAGTCAAGAATTAAGCAAAATCTTTATAAATAAGCCCTCTTGTGAACTATTCGGACGGCCAGAGGGGCGTGGCTCATCTGTTCCCATTTCGAACACAGAAATTAAGAACGCTTCCGTATTGGGGTGTACTGCACTACGCGGGAAACCTGGTAAGCTGTCCACTCTTGTTTTTCTTATATCCTGTATCATAACCTTTTTCCACAAGCCTTTTAAAGCTAGTGAACGTTTCTAGACCATCTTACTCGAAAGAAGGTGATCAACAATCAAAGCATTAATTTTAGCTGCCGGATACGCCACCAGACTTTACCCTTTAACCCAGGATCAGCCTAAGCCGCTTCTGAAAGTGGCCGATAAGCCTATCGTAGAGCATATTCTAGAAAAAATTAAATCCGTTCCCGAGATTAAAGAGATTTTAATCGTAACTAACGCTAGATTTCATCACCAGTTTCAGGTCTGGTTAAATCATTATACCTATCCCAAAAAAATAAAACTGATCAATGACGGAACGATTTCTAATCAGGATCGCTTGGGTGCAGTAGGGGACTTAAATTTTGTACTTCATGAAGAAGAGATCAATGAAGATTTATTGGTCATTGCCGGCGATAATCTCTTTGGCTTCTCTTTAAAGTCTTTCTTGGATTCTTTTACTAAAAAACAGAAATCGCATGTGGCCTTGTTTGATATCAAAGATAAAGAAAAATTGAAAAAACGTTATGGCACAGCTTTATTAGATAAAACTAAAATAATTAATTTTGAGGAGAAGCCAGCTGAACCTAAAAGTACTTTGGCCGCTACTGCCTGCTATCTCTTCAGTAAATCAGATTTAAAATTAGTCGAGCAGGCCCTGAAAGTAGGCAAGGCTGATAATCCCGGGGATTTAGTCAAACATCTGGTTAAATCTTCTGAAGTGCACGGTTTTGTTTTTGATCAGCATTGGTTTGATGTGGGCAGTTTTGAATCTTTGGAGAAAGCAGAAGAGGTTTATCAGAAATTATGAGCGCAATACCACTTGCAGCAGAATCGTTTACGATAAGGATTGGCGGAGAGGCCGGCCAGGGTACTGCTACTACCGCCGAGATTCTGGCTAAGATTTTTCTTAGGTTAGGGTACCATCTTTTTACTAGTAAAGAATACGCTTCCCAGATTCAAGGGGGACATAATTATCATAATCTTCGGGTTAGTACTCAACCAGTAAAAGCAGAAACTAAAGAGATTAATTATTTATTAGCTTTCAATGAGTTTACCTTAACCAAACATCAGGAGTTTGTAGCTGAGAAAGGAATTATCTTTTACGACCAGCAATATTCTTCTGCACTTAAAAGAAAGAAATCAGTTAATTCTGTTTCCCTTCCCTGGCAGAAATTAAAGCAGGGGCATATTACGTTAATGAACGCAATTTTTGTGGGAGCGATAGTTAAAGCTCTAGGTCTCGATTTTAATCTTTTATCTGAAGCAGTCCAGGAAAAGTTTAAGCATAAATTAGAATTACAAAAAATGTTCCTAGAAGCAGCTAAAACTGGTTTCGGGTTAACTTCTACTAAAATTCAAATTAAACCTCTTTCCAGCAAGTTTAATTTAGCTTATCTTACTGGAAAAGATGCTATCGTTAAGGGAGCATTAAAAGCAGGATTAACTTTTCATGCTCAATATCCCATGACTCCAGTTTCTGGAATACTTCACTCTCTGGTGCAGGAAGCGATTAAAAACAAAAATCTGAAAGTGGTCCAGCCTGAAGATGAGATTGCTGTAATCAGTATGGCTTTGGGTGCATCTTATGCTGGAGCGAGAGCTATGATCGCTACTGCTGGCGGAGGATTCGCTTTGATGGTAGAATCATTAGGCTTAGCGGGAATGGCAGAAATTCCTTTGGTCATTATCGAAGGGCAGAGGCCAGGGCCGGCTACAGGATTACCTACTAAAACCGAACAGGGCGATTTATTATTTGTACTTAATGCTGCTCCTGGAGATTTTCCTAAAGTGGTTGTCGCTCCCCGGAATGCAGAAGAGTGTTATACTGAAACTAAACGTGCTTTTTATCTGGCAGAAAAATATCAATTGCCGGTAATTGTTTTAGTGGATAAACATCTGGCGGAAAGTTTTCAGAGTTTAGACCTGGTAAAAGAAGAAAAAGAGTTTAGGTTTGATTCTACTAAAAGAATAAACCTTCTTCCAGAGGTTAAAACTTCAGATTTAAATCCGGACGGATTGTTTAAGAGATACGATAATTCATCTAGAACCATCCCCGGGACTAAAAACGGAATGTATACCTGTGCCGGAGATGAGCACGATGCCGTTGGTTATATCACCGAAGAGCCAGAAATTCGCATCCAGATGATGCAGAGAAGGATGCATAAACTAGATCTGATAGCTAAAGAATTGCCCCAGCCAGAATTGGTTGGAAATAAGAAAGCTAAAACTACTCTTCTTTGTTGGGGAAATAATTTTGAGGCAGTTAAAGAAGCCATGGAAAGATTAGATTCTAAGAAATTAAATTGTTTAGCTTTGAAATATCTTTGGCCCTTTCCAACTAAAGAAGTCAAGAAATTGTTAGCTGCTTCTAAAGGTTTAATTCTAATTGAAAATAATTATAGCGGCCAGCTGGGGCAATTAATCACCCAGAAAACCGGGATAGAGATTAAAGATAAGATTTTACGCTATGATGGCTTACCCTTTACCGTAGAAGAAATTTATGCTGAATTAAAGAAGAGGTTAAAATAAGTGTTAAAGTTAAATTAATAGAGACAAATAAACACAAAATTAGTGGATAAACAAAAACAATCTGGCACAAAATGATCGAACTTAAAGAATATCAACGTTCAGAGAAGCCCAATTGGTGTCTGGGCTGCGGTAATTTCGGAATAGTCAGGGCAGTTAAGAAATCTTTAGCTGAGTTAGGTATTGAGCCGCACCAGACTGTTTTAGCTACCGGTGTAGGTTGTTATGCTAAATTGCCTTATTGGGTTAAAGCTAATGGTTTTGTGGGCCTGCACGGACGAGAATTAGCGGTAGCCCAGGGAGTGAAATTAGCTAATCCTAATTTACAGGTGATTGCTTTAAGTGGCGATGGGGCAGGCTATGGCGAGGGTGGAAATCATTTCCTACACGCCTGCCGTAGAAATATTAAAGTTACTTATCTGGTTCATAATAATGAAGTTTTCGGCTTGACTACTGGCCAATATTCCCCTACCTCCAGATGGGGTAAGAAAACTAAAGCCAGTCCAGAGGGAGCTCCCTGGCTGCCTCTCAATCCTTTGGCTTTGGCGATATCAGCAGGAGCTACTTTTGTGGCCAGAGCTTATGCTGGGCATATTAAAGAGACTGTGGAGATAATTAAGCAAGCGATTCAACATCCAGGCTTTGCTTTTGTAGATATTCTTCAGCCTTGTCTATCCTTCAATCCCGAACACAATCATGAATATTATCAGAATAAAGTGTATTATTTAGATGAGAAGAATCATAATTCTGGCAATAAAGTTCTGGCTTTCGAGAAAGCTCTCGGTGAGGAAAATCAGATTGCCTGCGGTGTGGTTTATAGGAAAGGGTGATAAACTGGTTTTTTCTATCTCATTTTAGTCTAAGTATCTCTTACCAGAAAAAGAACAGATTATGCCCTACATCTCATTCTTAATCTGGGATAAATCCGATTATGAAATTCTAAAACTTTCTGAACGTATTCAAAATCCATGATTCTGCCATAATATTTTATCCCGTTGCGGAAATACCGTAATTCATCCATAAATAAGATTTCTGCATTGGAAAATGAAAGAAGGCCCAGATAGGATACTTCAGCTTCATGCGAACTCTGGGAGTTATAACTGTCAAAGAACATTTTTGCCCTGATCAATTCAATGAGAATATCATAACAACTCTCTACCACAAAATTGGCCTCTGTTTCCCTAAGAGAAAAGTTCTCAATAACTTTTACCATAAATGCTCTTTTCTTCTCTGCTTCAGCAAGGAGGGATTTAGCCCTTTCTGGATTAGCTTTTTGTTTTCGCACCATTCCAGAACTTAAATATTCAGCAAAATTTTTCATAGCTCTATGCTCCCTTTCAAGACTATGCCATTTAAGAGATTATTCTTTAAATGCTTTTCCAGGCTTAGTGAGGGATAATAATTAAGGTTAATGCTTTTTTCCAGCATCTTTTGGTAATTAGCGAGGTTAAGGTTCTTTTCTTTTACCCCAATAATGGCGAGATCAATATCTGAGGAAAAAGTGTCATCTCCAGATGCAAATGACCCAAACAGAATAATAGTCGCTCCTGGCAGGGCATCATACAAAAATTTGACTAATCCGGATTCGTACAGCAACTTCAGGTTTTCGGCTCTTTTCATAGATATCACCCTCAAATTGTCACGATTAAGCTCGATAGAAAGCCTTCCAGCAACTTTATTAACTTTTATTAGCTCCTCCTTTTTGAGTGCGGGGAGGGATTTTGCGATAGCAGGAGAAGAAACCTCTAATGCTTTGGCGAGTGTTCGGGCGTTAAAAAATTCTCCCGCCCGTATAAACAGATAACGCAGCAGTTCCAATTGCAGTATTGTAAACTTAAGTTTATATATTTTAACCATAGTTTCCTTTAGTAAACTAAAGTTTATATTTAAATGTTTCGTAATTATTAGCTATTTATCAACTGTTCTATTTCATCAAGAAAGTGATAGAGCACCCCAAGGTCTCTTGGGCGTGTTATTAAGAATTGTTTAATCATTCTGTGAGCACTTTTAGCATATTTATCTGGGAGTGAATAATCTTTTTTGCCAAAGTTATCGCTGCGTTCTACATGGGTGATAATCTCTTTAACGGAGACATTGTTCTTTGCTCATAGCATAATCTTAGATTCTGAATTAATCGTTTTTAGTCTGGCTAATACTAATCTTTTTGTTCCTCGTACACTTGGTCTTTATTCATAGTATCCCCACCAACTTCATTTATTCTAATTCCCTAACTTGGTGCTGTTGGAAAATTCTGTATGTGCAGCATTCCAAGAGCAGGGTTTAACTTCAAACAGGCTATATATAGACCACCTTTGGTAATGAGCTAAGTTTTTCATTTGCTTAAAGAAGTTGAAAATTCAGATACTTTTTTATAATTAAACCGACTTATCTGTTATATGGAAAAGCAATGTAACTCCTGTGGAATGAGTTTTGAAGATAAAACAAAAAGTCATAATAAATTATATTGTTCAACTAAATGTAAAACTAAGAGTTATAGAATAAGAAATTGGGACAGAATTAGGAAAATTGAGAGAAGATATGCCATTTCTGTTAAGGGAAGAAAAAGAGCAAAAGAATTTACAAAAACAGAGAAAATTAAATCAATAAGGAGAAAGTATTATCATTCTGAGAAAGGAAAAGCTTTTATAAAAAGATTTCAAAGTTCTGAAAAATGGAAGAGTTACATTAAAAAATATAATACTAGTGAAAAAGCTAAATTACAAAAAAAGAAATACCAGCAATCCGAGAAGGGGAAAGAAATAGCTAGAAAAAACGCCGCATTATACGCTAAAAGATATCCCCATAGGATTAAGGGTTACCAAGAAAAATATCGAAAAACTACCAAATACCAAGAAAAAGAACACAAGTTTAGACACTCTGAAAAAGGCAGGGCATTAAGTAGAAAAAAATGTCGGGCAAGAAGAGGGAGAAAATTAGAGGTAAAAGAGAGATTTACACCATTAATGGAAAAAGCAGTATCTGAAGCGTTTGAGAATAAATGTTTTATTACTGGAATAACAAATGAAGAACATATTAAAAGATATAAACAAAGATTGAATCTTGATCACATAGACCCACTTTATCATAAGAATGCCTTATCGTTTGATAATGTTTGTTTGATCTCGAAACCAGAGAATACCAGAAAAGGCACAAAAAGATGGGATTTTTATTCAGAAGAACAAATTAAGAGAATTAAAAACATACAAATTAAAGCAAAACAATTATATGAACAGAAATATAACCATTTAGAAAAATAATTTTTGGATTCGACTTTTTTTTAAAAGAGAATAAAATAATTTGATTCTCCATTAATAAAGATTAAGCTATTTTTCTAACTTCCTTACCCTCAGATTCAGAAGCTTTAAGAAGCCCATCTATCCTCTTATTTCAGTATGAAAATCAGCGTTTTCGGTACAGGTTACGTGGGATTAGTTACTGGAGCCAGCTTGGCTAATCTCGGGCATGAAGTTCTCTGTATGGACGTGGACCAAAATAAGATCGGTCAGATCCTCGCTTCCGAGATGCCTTTCTATGAGCCTGGTCTGAAAGAGCTGGTTCAAAAGAATAGAGATATTGGCAGATTAACCTTCAGCACCGATTTCCAGCAGGCAGTGCAGTTCGGTAAAGTTTTATTTAATTGTGTGGGCACTCCCGGAAAAGAAGACGGCTCTGCGGAATTAAAGTATGTTTTTGAAGTGGTAGAAAATATTGTCAGATTCGCCAATGAAGCAAAAGTTATCGTGAATAAGAGTACTGTCCCTCCCGGAACTGCCAGAAAATGCGCTAAGCTCATCAACCAGCTCAATCCCAGAGTGGAAATCGAGGTAGTCTCTAATCCGGAATTTCTCAAACAGGGCAATGCCGTTTACGATTTTAACCATCCGGATAAGATCGTGGTCGGAGCTAACTCCACTGCAGCCTTCCAAACCCTGCAGAAAGTTTATCATGGTTTAATTAAGACTTACATCCCGATATTGGAGATGGACTGGGAATCCGCAGAGATGGTCAAATATGCCAACAATTCTTTTTTAGCCACTAAAATCAGTTTTATCAATGAGATTGCTAACATCTGCGAGAGAGTGGGCGCAGACATTCGTATCCTTTCCAAAGCTATCGGTATGGATTACCGTATCGGCCCCAAATTTCTTAATGCCGGGATCGGTTACGGAGGTTCATGTTTTCCTAAAGATGTCCGGGCCTTAATTCATACTGCTAAGGAACATGGCTACACTTCCCAACTTTTAAACCAAGTAGAAAAACTGAACGAACTTCAAAAGACCATCTTCATTCCCAAAATAAAAGAGACTTTAGCAAGAGTTCAGGGAGATACAGTCACTCTTTGGGGTTTGAGTTTCAAGCCTAAAACCAGCGATTTAAGGGGAGCAACCTCTTTAAGATTGATCGAAGAGCTTCAAAAAGAAAGCATAACGATAAAAGTTTATGATCCCATTGCCCAGGAAGAAGCTAAAAAAATACTTAAAGATTCTGTAACTTACTCCTCTTCCATTAAAGATTCAGTTAGCGGGAGTAACCTCATCATCTTAGTCACAGAATGGGATGAATTTAGGAACGTCAATTTTATTGAACTAGGAGGATTGATGAAATCTAAGATTATTTTTGACGGCAGGAACATTTATGAACCAGAGCAATTAAAAGAAGCCGGGTTTGAATATTATGGAGTGGGGAGAAAATAGATTAAAATGAGAGTTTTAGTTACCGGCGGGGCAGGGTTTATTGGCAGCCATATTGTGGACTTATTAATTAAACAAGGCCATCATGTTTTAGTTATTGACAATCTCTCTACCGGAAGTAAAGAAAATCTTAATCCTCTAGCAAAATTCTTTCAGGTGGATATCCTTTCTCCAAAATTAGAAAATACTTTTCAAGAGCATCAGCCTGAGATAGTCATTCATCTAGCTGCCCAGCTGGACATTAATTATTCTGTTCAAGAGCCAGTCAAAGATGCTGAGATTAATATCTTGGGAAGCATCAACCTCCTGGAAAATTGCCGAAAGTATAAAGTTAAAAAAATAATCTATGCCAGTTCTGCTGCAGAGATCGGCGAGCCGCTTTTTCTTCCCATCACTGAAGAACACCCATTTAATCCCATCAGTCCTTACGGGGCTTCTAAACATTGCCTCTTATCTTACCTAAAAATTTATGCTCATTTGTATGGCTTAAATTACACTTATCTACGTTATGCTAATGTTTACGGGCCCAGACAAGGTTTAAACGGAGAAGGGGGAGTAGTCTCAACCTTCATCAAAAAATTATTGAATGATATTCCCATGACTATTTTCGGGACTGGCCAGCAAACTCGAGATTTTATCTATGTGCAAGATGTGGCTGAAGCTACAGTTTTAATGCTAAATCAAGGAAATAATCAGATCTATCAGATTGGTACAGGTAAAGAAACTTCTATCAATACCCTCTTCTTAAAAATCCAAACTACTTTAGGAGTAGAAATCAAACCGACCTATCTGCCCCCTAAAAAAGGCGATATCCAAAGAAGCGTATTTAACCTAAAAAAGATCCAGACTGAAATCGGCTGGCAACCGAAAGTAGAATTAGAATCAGGATTAATTAAGACCATTGATTTTTTTAAGGAGGTGCAGTTTCCTCCTAAATAAAAACAAAAGAAAAATGAACCAAATAACACCAAAGAAACAAAAAGAAAAATCTCCCCAAGAAAATATTCTTCCTAAAATCTCTGTAGTCATCTGCGCTTATAATGTTTCTAATTTAATCAACAATGTCTTAACCTCTTTACAACAACAGACTTTTTCAGATTTTGAGGTAGTTATAGTTAATGACGGCTCTACCGACGATACTTCACCGGCAGCTAAAATCAGCGCAGAGAAGTTAGGCTTGAATCAACCCAACCAAAATAAGGTCGGTGAAAGTAAACAAGATAAAGTAAGAGTACTTGATCTTCCCCACCAAGGATTATCCGCAACCAGAAATACAGGAATTAATGCTGCTCAAGCAGAAATTGTAGCCATCATCGATGCTGATTGCCATGCAGAGCCGCAATGGCTGGAAGAGATTTATCGAGAAATTGAAACAAAAGGTGAAACAGTAGTTACCGGAAACACTAAAATTCCTAGATCTACCTTCTTGGGCGATTGCATTTCTGGGTTGGGCTATCCGGGAGGTGGGCATCTGGGCTTTGATAAAATGTGGCCGGTAGATGAAAACGGCTATACCAATCATCTTGCCGGAGGCAACTGCGCTTTCCTAAAAGAAGCAATCTTAAAGCTGGGCGCTTTCAATCCCAAACTAACCATTACTGCTGATGATGTTTATTTATCCCAAAAGATATTAGAGAACAGCCTGAAAATAAAATATAATCCCTTTATGATCATGTATCATCCGCCCAGAAAAGATTTAGGATCCTTCCTAAAATGGCACTACCAAAGGGGCAGAGGCAGCTATTTCTTCAAGCAGCAAGTAGGCTCGTTTAATAAATTTTATAAACTGCGTTTTTGGTCCACTAAAAATATGATTAAAGAGTATTGGAAAAGCCCCAAAATACTGATCATGATTCCTCTACTGGGGTTAAGCTTTATTACTCAGAAGGTGGGGTATTTCAGAGAAAAATATTTTTAATCTAAAATTTATTATTATATTAATAAATATGAAACCAAAGAATTATATTAAATTGAATTTAGGTTGCGGGAAAGATTATAAAGATGGTTTTATTAATGTTGATAACAGCCCCTACCTCAAAAATGATCTTACCTGGGATTTAGATCAATACCCACTTCCTTTTAAAGATGGTTCAGTAGATTACATTTTAGCCCTGGCGGTTATTGAACATCTAAAAGATATGAAAGCATTTTTAGAGGAAGCTCACCGCCTGCTTAAAGCTGGGGGAAAATTAAGGTTCAGGGTTCCTCTTGCTTTTACTCATGTGGATAGTAAAGATCCGACCCATAAGCAGCATATTACTCCCTGCACTTTTAATCAGTTCTTACAAGAGGGGAGAGTAAGCATCATCACCAAAGCCAGGTTCAAAGGCAAGATTTGGATAACCATCCCTTTTTTCCATAAATTAAAGTTTCCTAAAAATTTATATTATCTTAATTCAATCGTTAATAATATCTTCACCGGTGTAGAAGGTATTTTAATCAAAGAATAAAGAAAACTAAAAAAAAACGTTAAAAAAGTGCATAGATAAATGGTGAAACTGCGCTGCTCTGTCCAAATATGATTAATATTCCAACTAATACTAACATTATAATAATTGGAGTAAGCCACCAGGCTTTTCTTTCTCGTAAGAAAGACCACATTTCGGCAATTAGACCATTATTTTCTGACATAATTCTCGTAGAGAACTATTAAGATTAATAAAAGTTATGAAATTGTCAAGAATGGTCTCCAAGCACCATTAAAACTCATTGCTAACTATTAGATTAATCCGTCGCATTCTTTTCACTATCCCAAAGGTGGCCTGGATTATCTTTCCTCCAGATTAAGAATTTATCCATCACTAAGCAGTCTATTCCCGTACCCATCATGCATTTATAAGCATCATAAGGGCTGCAAACAATTGGTTCTCCCCGAATATTAAAAGAGGTATTAATTAAAATGGGAACTCCGGAAAGTTTACCAAACTCTTTTATCAAATCATAATATTTCGCATTTTGTGTTCTACGAATAGACTGTAATCTGCCGCTGCCATCAACATGAGTTACCGCCGGAATTAATTCTCTTTTTTCTTTGACTATGGGATAGACCATCAGCATAAAATCAGTTGGTTCTGGTACTGGCTGGTCGCATTCAAAATAATCTAAAGCATCATCTTCACATACTACGGGAGCAAAAGGGCGGAACTTTTCTCTATGCTTGACTTTTAAGTTAAGGATGTCCTGCATCTGGGGATTGCCGGCATTGGAAAGAATGCTTCTGCTGCCTAAAGCTCTCGGGCCCCATTCCATCCTTCCCTGGTACCAGCCGATGACGTTATTTTCATAAATTAATTTAGCAGTTTTTTGGACTAGGTCTTTATCGTTCTGAAATTCGCTGTATTTAATTCCGTTTTGATCTAAAAAGCTTTTAATTTCAGAAGTGGTATATCCAGGACCCAAGAAAGCATCTTTAAGCACGTATTTTCTTTCTTTGCCTAAAATAGTATTATAGATATACAAAGCTGCCCCGATGCTTGTGCCCCCATCTCCGGCATCAGGCTGGATCCAAATTCTTTTAAATGGCGTATTCTTTAATATTTTTCCATTAGCAACACTATTTAATCCGCATCCCCCGGCAAGGACCAGATGATCGCATTTAGTCTCTTGATGAAGATGGTTCAACATTTTAAACAACGCTTCTTCATAGAGCATCTGTGAAGCAGCAGCAATATCCTTGTGTCTTTGAGTAACTTCTGATTCTTTTTTCCTAATCGGCCCCCCTAAAAGTTGGCACATTTTCTGGGAAGGCATTCTATCTTTATAATGATAGACAAAATAACTTAAATCTAAACGATAGCTGCCGTCTTCTTTAAGATCAATCACCTGTTTAAGTTTAGAATAGTATGCATTCTGATTTTTGTCCATAATCCCATAGGGACTTAATCCCATCACTTTATATTCAGAATTGTTGACACTAAATCCAAGATAGGCAGTAATCGCCGAATAAAGTAATCCCAGTGAATGAGGAAATATAATTTCTTTTAATAAATTTATCTCTTTATCATCTCCAAGACCATAGGCAGTAGTGGTCCATTCTCCTACTCCGTCCACGGTCAATATCGCCGCTTTCTTAAACGGGCTAGCTAAGAAAGAGCTAGCGGCATGAGCCAGATGATGCTCAATAAATAAAATGTCTCTTTGGTACTTTAATTTTTTTTTGATTATTTTTGGAACTCTTAATTTTTCGTTAATCCAAGAAGGCAGAGAGCTTAAGAAAGTTTTCAGGCTGAAAGGAAACATCTCCAGATGCTGGTGTAACATCCTTTCTAATTTTAAGAAAGGTTTTTCGTAAAAACCAATATAATCTATTTGATTGATGGTAATATTCTGGCTTTCCAGGCAGTATTTAATGGAATTAAGGGGGAAAGAAGTATCGTGCTTTTTTCGGGTAAATCTCTCTTCCTGAGCAGCAGCTACGATTATTCCATCTTTAAGCAAAGCCGCAGAGGAGTCATGGTAAAAACAGCTTATTCCTAAGATATACATTTTAATTCTTTTAAATAACCCCCAATAATTTTAAGATAATCGCCTTTTGAGCGTGCAAGCGATTTTCAGCTTGATCAAAAATGATGGAATTGGGATGATCAATTGCATCTCTGGATATTTCATAGCCGACATGACAGGGCATGCAATGCATAATTTTTGCTTTTGGGCAATAAAGATTAACTAAACCCGCATTCAGTTGATAAGGTAAGAATAATCTTTTTCTTCGCTCATACTCTTCTCTAAACTCAGGTTTTACTGCCCCGTTTTCGAAGAATTCCATGTTCATCCAGGTGTCGGTATGGACATAATCAGCATTAGCCAAAGCTTCTCTTAGATTTAAGGTCCTAACCACTTTTCCGGTTTTCTCGGCAAGCTGATTTAACTCCCAATCTATACTTTCTTTATCTGCTTCTGGAGCGACAATAACAAAAGTGATCCCCAACTTTGCGCAGGCCAGCATTAAAGTGTTGGAAACATTATTTTCTATTCCCAACCAAACTACTTTTTGAATATTTTTGATCCCCTCGGATTTTTCTGCCATGGTCATAATATCGCTTAAAGCTTGGGTAGGATGATATTTCTCGCTGCAGGCATCAATCACCGGAACCAGATTATGAGACGCGGCCTTCAGCACATCCTCAACTTTCTTTGCCCGGAACATTAAAATATCTCCTAACCTCATTACTGCTTTGATTTCATCATTGAAATCAGTTAGGGAAAACTGGGTTGTGCGCTTATCCAAAAAGATGGCGTGGCCGCCTAACTGAGTCATGGTAGTTTCAAAAGATAGTCTGGTTCTAGTAGAAGTTTTTTCAAAGAGCATAATCAGAGTTTTTCCTTTAAGTGAATCTTGCCAGGCTTTCTGATTTCTTTTGATGGTGATAGCCTGGTAAACTGTTTCTTTGATCTCTTCTTCAGTCCAATCTTTTAACGAAATTAAATGTTTCATTTTATCCAGTCTTGATAACTTTTTCTTTAATATTAATCTTAAAACTGGCGATAATATTCTTTAATTGGTTTTCTCTTTAAGTCCAATTCAGACCAGTAAGACTTTTTTTCTTTATCCAACTTTAATTCTAAAAAATGTTTTCCAGTTATTTTAGCGATTAAAGTGGTTAACCCCACCCCCAATAAATAAGCAAATAACAATAAAATAGAATTGATTAGAACCGATAAAGTTAATCCGAAATTTTTCATTCCTTTCCCAAATTCGCTGAAAAGGTTAGTTTCCAGCTTTGGTTTGGATTTCATTCTAAATACCTCTTAACCACTAATCCTAAAATAGTTATAGATGTGGTGATTCCCAAGAGATGGAGATAAGTCCATCCCGATGGAAGTTTGTGGAGATAGCTCAAAATGATAAAAAATAAGCTAGTAAATACTAAAAATCCGAAGAGAAAGCCCACTTTTTCTCCTATTTTCAGACCTAATTTCTCTTGCTCGAAGAACATAATTTCTTGAAAGAGGGGTGATTTATAAAGATTTATCTTTAAGAGTGGTATATTATAAATAAACCAAAAATAATCCGCTTAATCTTTCTGTAGATTAGCATATACCTCTCCTATAAAAAGAGGATTAACCGCTTTTTCTTGCAATACCTTGGTAAGACTTTTTTTCTTTGTAGAAATATCTTTCAGAATACCTTTCTCCAGAAGTTTAGCATACAAAGAATCAGCATATAATTGATGCCCCGCGGGGGTTAAATGGCCATCGTAAGGATAAAATAACGGAAACTGGCCTGATTCTTTAAATTCAGGATACAGGCCGATAAATTGGATATTGTTCTCTGCTGCGAACTGGGCTAATAATCTTTCCGGAAGATCGCTGTAAACTTTTCCTTGCTCAAAGCCATAATTATGTCTACCTTTAGCCCATTCTTCACCAGAAACTTGGTGGCCGTATGGATAAGCAACTAAGATAAAAGTAATATTCTTTTCCGAAGCTAATTGCTGGATTAATTTCAGGTATTTAAATGAGGTTTCAGTGTACTTATCCATTATTTCCTCCGGAACATCTGACCGGGTTAGTGCATACCGATCATAATCAATATTGTAAAAATACTTCTTTCCCCATAGTTTTTTAGTGGGAAATTTAGAATCGAGAACTACAAATGGGCTTTCTAAAAACTTAATTAATTTCACATTTAAATAAATGGATTTGAGAAAATTATCCCTCTCGGGGGTTACTCCAATAATTTTTCCTGAAACGTCGTACCTAGCCAGTTTTTGGTAAGAATAATCGTTCTGGAAATCGGAAAGATCAAAATTAAGAATAATAAGATCTGAATCATATTGAACGCTTTTATCTTTCAGGAAAAGATATCCCAAAATAGGAGAATAAGAAGTTGCACCCCCATTTATCACGTCTACTTTTAACTGTTTCTGATTAAATTTTATCTCTAGAAGATCGCTAAAGGTCTGTCCTTGTTCTATACCCCAACCGACAGTAAAAGAATCCCCTAGCATTAAGATTCTATAATCATAATTCTGTTTAGGCTGGATTTCCTCATCCCTAAAACTATCGGAATTAATTTTAACATCAATATTCCACTCAGCCGATTTAGAGTTTACCGAACAGTTTGGTTGATAAGAATGATGAAGAATAGCATCATCTTGTCCGCATCCTTCCGGAGCGGTTAACTGCAAAAATACCTCTAAAAAGATTAAACAAAATAAAATAGATAAAAAGAGCACCCTCAAATTGGTTAAAAACTGCTTAATCTTTGGCTGAGAAAATAAATGTTCTTTTTTAGAGATAGAAACAAGGGAAAAAACTATCAAAAAAAGTCCCGCAATAAAAATTAATCCTTGAAAGATATAACCCTCTAAGAGATTGATTCTTCTAAGAGTGGGGGGAGTTTTTAAGACAAATAAATCTACTAAAATGATAACTAATCCCCAGAACAGAAAAAACCATTCTTTGAAAATTATTTTTCTCACTTAATCCAACCCCCTACTAGCTGACAATATGTCATTTAAAAGATTTATGGAAAAAGTAGAACTTTAAATAGTGTATAAGGTCGGGACATATGTCCCTACCCTAAAAAATATTGGCAAAGTTATGATAAACTTCTCCAGGTGTTTTTCCTTTTAGGCTGCTATGCGGCCTAAAATGATTATATCTCATTCTGAACAGTTCTAAATCATTGTTACAAAACTCCATTTCTTCGTCCATAGTCTTAAACAGCCTCTCAACTTTGCCGTTGGTTGTGGGGCTGTGAATTCTGGTGCGTATATGTTTTATACCTCGTTTTCTGCACCAGACATCAAATCGACTGTGCTTGCTGTTCAGTCCGTAAGCACTGCCATTATCGGAAAGAATTTCTCTGGGTTTCCCATTCTTTTTTATTAGTTCGTCGAGAATATGGGTTACAACATCAGTTGTAACCTGATTCAGCTTGACTAAAGCCAAGCTGTATCTTGAGCAGTCGTCAACAACGGAAAATGTGTAGCAGTTTCCCTTTTTCTGTTCGTCTGTATGATCAATCTGCCACAAGCTGTTTGGGTGCTTTCTTTGCCAACGCACCCATTTAATACGTTTGCCTCTCGTCTTCGTTTCTTTACAAAGTTTATATTTCTTTATCACTCTCTTGATAGACATCTCGGAAATTCCGAGATGTTTTAGGTAAGGGTATAATTTTTCTTGCCCCCATCCAGTTCTATTTCTTAACCCAATCACCTCTTTTTCTATCTCAAAATTTATTTTGTAGTGTATTCTTTTTGGTCGCCTAGACGTATCACATAAGTCCCAATCAAGGGCATTCAATCTTTTTACCCATCGCTTTAGTGTCTTTGTAGACACTTGGTAATCGTAGGTTGAATGGAGTATGGCCTTACACTTTGTATACGAAAAGCCTCGATTTTTTAGTTTAAAGAATTCTTTTCTTATCTCTTCTTTTTTCATGTGTATCACCCAAATTCAGCAAAATATGCTGAATTTTAAGGGTGGTGACATATGTCTTGACCCAGCACAATAGAACTTTAAATAGTAATCTTTAAATACGGTCTCAAAATTGGTTTTCTAATGAAGATTTATGGGGAAATGGGAATAAATAAGTACCGAGAGATGAATGATAATCGAGTAGTGAAAGGATTAAGAGTATTGAAAAGAGAAGGAGTTTTAACTTTCGGATCTCGTTTTTTAGGCTATTTAAACCGTTCTTTATTGAGAATGATCAGCCCTTTAGCAGTAAAATTGATTCCAAAAATGTATTTTGATTATAATGACCATAAATTGGAATACTTTCATCACCCTAAAAATTTGGTTTGGACCAATGAAAGAAGTATAGAAATCCCGATTATTATGGATTACCTTAAAAAATCCTCTGCCCAGAACATCTTAGAGGTTGGCGCAGTCTTACCTCATTATTATCCTCAACTCCAACATGATGTGGTGGATAAATTTGAGAAAATGGTTGGCGTGATCAATGAAGATGTGATTACTTTTCATCCTCAAAATAAATATGATCTGATTGTAAGTATTTCTACTTTAGAGCACGTTGGTTTTGAGGATGATCTGAGAGATAGCGAGGGAATCCTCAAAGCCCTCAATAATCTTAAAGAGAATTGTTTAGCTGAAAAAGGAAGGATGGTTATTACTCTTCCTTTGGGATATAATAAAGATGTAGATTGGTACCTTTTCAATAAAAGATTAGGTTTCTCTCAAGAATATTATTTTAAGAGAAAGAATGTTTTAAATATTTGGGAGAAAATAAAATCGGAAGAAGCAAAAAAGATAAAATTCAGTGGATTTAGTGCTCAAGGGATTGTAATCGGAATAATAACCTCTTAGATCTAAAATGATTGCCTGTAAACTTTGTAGTGGAAAAGTATTTAAGGAACAGACCCTCTTTAAAGGTTCTACCGATAAGTATAAAACAGAATTTTTTAAATACGGGCGGTGTTTTACCTGCGGTTCGATAAATAATCTTAGCCAAGATAATCCGGATTATTCTGATTACGCTACCGGTACAAAGATTTCTCATCTAAAAGTAAAGAGGTTTGAACGATTTTTAGAAAAAAATGGAATAGGAAAACATTCACTGATTTTAGACTATGGCTGCGGTAATGGGGCCTTATTCTTAGAATTAAAGAAAAGAGGTTATCTTAATACTAAAGGGTACGAACCATTTAATGAGAAATATTCCGATTCCATCAATCAAGATCAGAAATACGAGGTCGTTTATTTAACTCATGTTTTTGAGCATATACCAGATTATATCAAATTCTTTAAGATAATTAATACAATTACTGCACCAAAAGCCAAAATAATTACTATCCATCCCTCTTCGACCAGAGTTCCTCCTCTAGATCCCGTTTGTCCTTTCCAGAATTATGCCTTTCATGCCCCTTTTCATGCCCTTATTCCCTCCGATAGTGAGACTATCAAGATTTTCCTAAAAAATAATTTTACTCTTCAAAAACACATATCTTATGATATAGAAAGAAGTGGGATTAAAGATAATAATTTAGTTACTGCCCTGCTGGCCAGATCTTTGGGAGGAACGAAAGAGTCTTGGTTGGGAGTAAGCACGGGAAAAAAAGCTTTGGCTGCCTTAAGCTCTCCCTGCTCTTTTTTAGATAAAATGTTCTTTCATACTAAAGATTATTTCGTCAGCACATTTATTTTTGAAAAAAAATAAATTAAACGATTTAATCCTACGATTAAATCTTTTTTTCTCTTTAAGACTAATTCCCCACAATAAACTTTTCCAGCTTCTCTTTTGCTTCCGCATCCGGTATCTGTCTAGGTGGATGCTTAAAGAAGAAGAAAGAGGCTTCTTCAACCGCACCCCCCATTTTTCTGTCTAAAGCGAGCTTAGCGCACCTGATTGCATCTGCTCCAATCGCTGCCGAGTCTGGAGAATCTTCTACGGTTAAGTCAATCCGATACTTACAGGGAATATTACCCCAGAGATTGCCTTCTAGAGTGATTACCGCAGTTTTTTCGTCTTTCTGACCATCACGCCAGCCATGGCCTTTCTTGCCGGACATCCCTTCTCCTTCTCCCGGGCCGAAATAAGCATCATGCTCCAGCTTCTGCCCTTCAGGCAAAAGGCTGACCACTGATTCTTGCTTGCTGGCCAGTTTATGCTTTAGGCGGTGCTCAGCAGTCATGTTCAAGAAATCAGTATTTCCCCCTTGGTTATATTGAGAAGTAGTTCTAATCTTCAATCCTCGATCCACCGCAGCCTGAATCAGCATGCGATGGCAGTAAGTAGCACCCAGCTGTGATTTTACATCATCTCCAACTACAGGTAATCCTGCATCTTTAAATCTCTTGGCCCATTGGGGATTGGAAGCAATAAAACTAGGAATGCAATTAACAAATCCGCATCCAGCATCGATTGCAGCTTGGGCATAATGTCTAGTAGCTTCTTCAGAACCAACCGGAAGATAATTAACCACTACATCAACTTTATATTTTTTAAGGATAGCCGCTACCTCAACTGGAGATTCATTAGAAGGCATAAAAGTTTGGTCTTTATTGGCATGGTCTAGCATATGAGGAGAGACCCCATCTAATTTAGGACCCATAAAGACCGGAACATTCAGATAACGAACTTTCCCGCCGATTTGTTTAGTACAATTCGGAAAGGCATAAATCGCTTCGGAAAGATCTTTTCCTACTTTGCGCACATCTACATCAAACGCTACCACCGGCTTGATATGGGTTACTGCATACCCACCTATAAACTGGTGCATCACTCCTAACACAGTATCATGATTATGATAATATTCGATTCCCTGCACTAAACTGCTGGCACAGTTGCCTACGCCTACAATAGCTAAGCGGATTTCTTTGGTCTTGAACATCTCTCTGGCTAATTCTAATTCTGAATATTCATCAATATCTACCCAGCGGTGCGGGCCTATGTCTACAGAAAACATTTTTCCTTTTCCAGCAAAAACACTCACTGCCGCACTCATCGAATCCGGCTGATCTTTAACTTTTCTGATTTCGTTGAAAATAATCGGGCTGCATTTGAAAACTCCGCAGTCAATTGCTTGATAATCAGTATACCCTTTATTTACTCCCAAAATTCTATTTCCGTCTAATCGAACCTTAGCTGCGTCATCCAGCCAAGTAATGGTATTAATTTTTTTATCTACTAATAAAGCGCAGGCATCCCTCTCTAATGGATGCTGAACTATTTTGTTTAGCGCTTCAGGTTCTATGAAATGGTCAGACATAGCCAAAATGAACTCTCCTTTGATCAGTTCTTCTGCTAAAAGCAGGGATTCTCCTAAAGTTTTCTCGAAATAGGGAGTCATCACGTACTTAATTGATATTCCATATTTAGAGCCGTCCCCTAATTTTAAGGCGATTTTATCCGCCATGAAACCGACGATAATAATAAATTCAGAAACTCCAGAATTTTTAAAGTTATGAATAAGATGTTCAATCAGGCTTTTATCTTCGATAGTATATAATGATTTAGGGATAGGTTCTCTTCCCGCGTTCAGTCTAGTTCCTTTTCCGCCGGCTAAAATTATTGTTTGCATTTTTTGTTGCACCTCGATTTTTTAGATATTTAACGATAGTTATTGGATGATCCTCCGTTTCAAAGAGAGAACTATCAAACTAATGCTTTCTGAGGACCAGCATTTAAAAAGAAAATGGATTAATCTTCTACATCACTAATCGGTTGTTATTATTGAAAGGGTTTGTTTCTTATTATCCTAACCCCCCTCTTAACATCGGAATCACAACCTTTTTATATCTTAATCTACCCCCATTCCTGAATGCAAAAAATCCCTTCCATCAAAGAGCTGCGCCAGACTGTTTCCAAGCAGAGCACTAAAGGTTTTCTCAATCCTCTGTGCGATTTCCTAGCCTTTTATCCTGCCAAAATTTTCCTCTATCTGCCTTTCAATCCTGTACAGATAACCGTAATCTGGATTTTAATCAAGATCGTTACTGCTTTATTGATGACAACCGGAAATTATCTATTGACCATCATCGCCTTAACTGTCTTCCAATTAGCCTCTATCTTAGACGGAGTTGACGGAATAGTCGCAAGGTACAGAAAAGATTATTCCTATAACGGCATTTATTTAGATTACGTGGGGCATTATTTCTGCAATTCTTTGCTCTTAATCTGTTTGGCGATAGGAACTTATCAGAGTACTGGAAAAGCATTAATCTTGCTGGTTAGTGCTTTAGGAGTATTCTCTTATTTATTATCCAAAGCCATCACCATGAACGGTATCTGGGTTTCTAATTTAGAAATGCGCAAAGAAATGGAAACCATCGTCTATGGAGAGCAGTTTTCCATGAAAAGTCAGCAAAATAGAATTGTGGCTTGGATAGTAGACTTCTTTCTGATGGACAATCCTTTAAACTTTATGTTTTGGGGGGTTCTCTTTGGATATGCAGAATTAACCCTATGGGTTTATGCACTCATTTTAACTCTAGAACTGCTTCGAAGACTAGCACTACAATATTGGAGGATTAGGAAGCATGAGTTGGGGAAGAAAAAAATAACCATTTAATTTGTCTTCCTCTTAACCGGTTCTTACTTAAATTGATGGTGTAGCTTTAATGGATACAGCTTTCCATAATATTTTTAAAAGAAATAAAGATTATCCTACTTTATTTCAGAATAGGAGTACTGTTCCCCACCATGAGCCCTAAAAAAAATAAAATAAGAAAATTAATTTTCTTTGTAACTAATCGCTGTAATTACCGCTGTAATCATTGTTTTTATTGGAAGAGCTTGAATAAAGAAGAAGTGATGTCTTTTGACGAAATTAAAAAAATTGCTGATAGTATTGGTAAACTTAACACTTTGTTAATTTCTGGAGGAGAACCTTTTCTCAGAAAAGATTTAGCCGAGATTTGTGAATATTTTATCCAAAAAAATAAGACTAAATTGATTTCTGTGCCCACTAATGGCTCGATGAAAGAAGAAGCTTTAGCTTTTGTGCACAGATTGCATCATCAATGTAAATTAAGAATTTATGTTTCAATTGAGGGGTTGAAAGAGACCCATAATCGTATTCGGGGATTAGATTGTTATGATCATTCTATCGAATTGCTTAAAGCTTTGGTAGAGTTGAAAAAAGAGTGTAATTTTACCCCAATGGCTATGATTACAGTCTCTAATCAGAATTATGAAGAAATCAGTGTGATTGCTAAAGTATTAAACGAGATCGGGGTACATTATTCTATTACTCCTGTAAGGGGCACGCCCAAAGATAGTAAGTTTCGCGCGCCAACCGCAGAAGAATGGGAAAGTTTAGTTAAAGAGTTGCGTCAACATCGAACTTTTTATGGGAATAATTATTCTTTTAACAATAACAAAACAAATATTCTTAAAAATACGCATCGAAAAATAGCCATGCGTTCTCTAACCAAGATGTATTGTTCTGCTTTAAATGGAAAACGGGGTTTTATTTGTGATGCTGGGTTGAATACGGCAGTTTTGGATTATGATGGAAAAGTATTCCTCTGCGAATTGACCGCATCGATAGGCACTATTAAAGATTATGATTATGATTTCAATCGATTGTGGTTCAGTCCTGAAGCTGAACTAAGAAGAACCCAGATTACTAAATGTGTTTGTACTCATGCTTGTTTTATTAATACTAAATATATGCGGAGTGTAGAATGGCTGTCTCAGTTATTGTCTTAGTCTATAATGCAGAAAAAACTCTGCAGCGCTGTTTAGATGCAGTTCTAGACCAAACCTATACAGATTTTGAGTTAGTTATTGTTAATGACTGTTCCACAGATAATTCTCGGGATATTCTTAGCTCTTACCAAGATAAAAGAATCAGGATAGTGCATAATCCAAATAATTTAGGTATTGCCAAAAGCAGAAATATTGGGATTCAGAATAGTAAAGGCAATTTAATTTTCTTCACCGATTCTGATTGTATTCCCACTTTAAATTGGCTGGAATCAGGAGTTAAGGGTATCCAAGATTATGATTTTATCACCGGCTGGACTTTGTATGAAAATTCTTCCCCCACCTTTAAAGATCGAGTCATGAGCGGGAAAGACTATTTCTTTACTTGTAATCTTGGCTTTAAACGTTCAGTTTTAAAAGCAGTTGGCGGTTTTGATGAAGAATTTGCCATGTACGGTGAAGATAAAGACTTATGTTATCGAATTTTGGGGCAGGGAGGGCAGAAGACTTTTTCTTCTAATATGCTAGTGATTCATCAGACTATTTTTCGTACGCCTAAAGACGAGTTAAAAAGATATAAAAATTACTTTTATGGTAAATTAATCAGTCAAATAAAACATCATCAGGAGAGAGATATTAAATATAGGATAATCCGGCCAGATATGCTGTTTAGTGTAATTTTTCCCCCCCTAATTTTAATCGCAAGACCTTTTCATAGTTTTGAGGACTTAAAATTATTGCCTTTCACTTGGTTAGGTCTAGCGAAAGGAAGGTTATATCTCTGGAAAAATTGCTTTAAACAGAGAGAGTTTTATTTTTGAGTGGATGATTAAGACTATGACCAAAACCAGAGAGAAAATTCTCTATTTATATCAAAAAGGACATCATTTCTGTACTAAATTCAATATTAGACCTTCTTTTTTAAGACAGTTAAACAGATTTCTAGTGAAAAAGCTTAGTTCAGATTATATTATACTTGAAGGAGATAAAATATTCTTAGACCCGGATGATTCTATGCGTCTATCTACTCGTGGGTATTACGAGCCTTTCATCACCCAACTGATTAAGAAAATTGTTAAGAAAGGGGACATTGTGGTGGATATTGGAGCGCATATCGGATATTATACCTTAATTTTAGCCAAATTAGTTGGCGAACAGGGCAAGGTCTATGCTTTCGAAGCGGATCCAGCCAACTTTGCACTTCTGAAGAGGAATGTCGGGATCAACGGTTATAAAAACGTAATTATGGAACAAAAAGCAGTATCTAATTCTTCCGGAAAGGTAAAACTTTATCTTGGGAAGGAAAGATCGACCCACCATTCTATCCGTAAGAATAAATATTCTGGCGAAGATTATGTCTCCGTAGAAACTATACGCTTAGACGATTATTTTAAAGATATTTCTATTCATTTTGCTAAAATTGACATTGAAGGGGGAGAATTTGAAGCTTTAAGCGGGATGCCCTTGCTTTTGAAAAGAAGTAAGAGCTTCCAGATCATCACTGAAATGGTTCCGATATTCTTAGAGCAGATTAAACTCACTCCTGAACAATTTGTTCAATTTATCCGAGAACAGGGATTTAAAGTTTATTTCATTGCTGAAGAAAACCAGGAGATTATTCCGTTCTCTGCTAGCACCTTAGATTGGTATAATCCAGACCAGAAAGTTAATCTTAATCTATTCTGTTCTCGTAAATAAATTTAAAAGTATTTAATTCCTCAAATGGGTATTATACTCCGTTGCTTGCTGCGATTGGGATTTTTTATTTACGATTAGAATGCTTCTTGCTTTTTTTTAAAAGAATAGTTTTAATTTACTAAGTGTCTCTAATTATAGAACCATCTGTGAGAAGATTTAAAAAGCGTTTAACCGCTTTTTTATTATGACCAGAGTGACCAAGAGTAGAATTTAACTTTAAAAATGACCAAGGTTATGGGAATGGGAACTGTATATCTGATTCTGGCAGGAATGGCCACTTTAGGGGCAAATTTTTTTTTGCATGTCTTTTTAGCCCATAAATTGAGCCCGGAATTATATGGTATTTTCGGAGTCTTAATTTCAGTTTACATGATTCTAGGCACTTTTTTAAGTACTGGGATGACCAGCGCTGTTTCTAAGTTTATTGCCGAGAAAAAGTTTTCTTATCTTTCCATAACTAATTCTTCTTTAAAACTCCAATTGTCCCTATCTCTTATCTTTACTCTGATTTATCTTTTATTTGTGGACCAGATTTCTTGGCTGCTGGGAGATTTAGGATTAAAGTCCTATTTAATCTTTATGGGTTTGATTATAATCCCTTTCACTTTACTATCTTTGCACTGGACCGGCTACTTGAACGGCCTTCGGATGTTTAAAAAACAAGCTTTGATCAGTGTTATCCATGTGGCTTTAAAAGCTTTTTTTACTTCTGTTTTTGTCTTACTTGGTTTTAAATTATATGGATTTCTGGCCGGGTTAATTTTGTCTATTCTAATCCCTTTAATTTTAGTTATATTAATATTAAATGAAAATAAAAAAAATGTTCTTTCTCTTCCTGTCCGCCAGTCAGAACAAAAAGATTGCCTGAGAGAATTATTTTATTTCTCTCTGCCTTTAATCGCCTCATCTCTAATTTTGTCTCTGCTTAGAAACGTTAATCTACTGCTGGTTAAGTCTTTTCTTCAGGACAATTTGCAAGTAGCTATATATACTGCTGCAAATACTTTTGCCAATGTTCCGATTCTAATTTTCGCTTCTTTGTTTTTTACCTTGATCCCTTCCATTTCCAAAGCGGTTTCCGAACAGAACTTTTCTTTAGCTCAAAAGTATGTCTCCGGTTCTTTTCGTTACCTCTTACTTATTTTAATTCCGATCGTGGCTTTAGTAGTTCCTACATCCATCCAATTAGTTACCTTATTTTATCCTTTAGAATATTCTTCTGCGGGAACAGTTCTAAATATTTTAATTGTATCTTCAGTTTTCTTAATAATTATGACTAGTTTTATGGGGGTTATTATTGGTCTAGGTAAACCAAAAGTGGAACTATTTATTGGAATTGCAGCTTTATTCTTTTTATTTTCATTGAATTTAATCTTTACCCGTAATTTTGGCTTGATTGGTGCCGCTTACTCTCTCTTGATTACCATGTTTTTAACTGCTTTAATTTCAGGGATTTATGTTCATCATAAGCTTTCTTTTACTTTACCTTTTAATTCTCTGTTAAATATTATTTTCGCCTCAGCTTTTATCTTCCTCTTGGGCCTAATCTGGAAAAGCAGCGGATTCTGGCTCATAGTACAATATAGTGTTTTGATAATCGTCTATCTTTTTATTCTATTTTTATTCCGGGAATTTAATCCAGAAGACTTTGATTTTATTAAAAGGATATTAAAGTTTAATTAGTGTTCTCCTCTAGAAATATTGACCATTGTTCACTAACTTCATCATGAATTATTCCATTGCTCACCAACACCCCCTTTTGATGATAAATTTCCGCTAAATCATAATTTAACTCTTCACCAAGCATATCTGTCATTTTTCCACCAGCTTCAATTATCAAGCAATATGCCGCAGCCGTATCCCAGATTTTGATTTTATTGGTTCGGGTAAAATATAATTCCGCTTTTTGCTGGCAGATTTCCGCTACTTTCAGCCCGCAGCTCCCTTTTTGACTGAAACTTGAGATACCGACAATATCCAAGAAATCTTTCTCAATTTCTTCTAAATGGTTTTTACTTACTACTGCTTTACTCTCTTTAAGTTTATCCAGAGTATTCACTTTTAGTTTAATCCAATTCTCTTTATCTTTAAAGAAAGCTCCGCTATTCTTTTGAGCTACAAATAATCGATCTCCGACCGGCTGATAGATTACTCCCAAAATTGGTTTTCTGTTTTCAACCAAAGCGATCATTACTGCAAATTCCCCGGTTTTATTTATGAAATCAGCAGTTCCGTCAAGCGGATCTACTACCCAGAATTTTGTGGAGGTTTTCTGAGGAAGGTTTTCAATGTAATTATCCTTAATATTCTCTTCGGAAAGCAGATAATATCCGGATAATTCCAGAATTTTGATAATGGTTTCATTGCTCTTTAGATCGGCTTCTGTTATTGGAGTAGTATCTTTTTTGTAAGTGGTTGTAAATTCACTATTATAAATCTTTAACACTTCTTTTCCTGCGTTAAGGGCAGCTTTTATCGCTAATTTAGTTTCCGAGAAGAATTCTGGTTCAGTGGACATTTCATTCCCTCACAAACACTTCTTCTCCTCGTTGAATTGCTTCAGCAATAACCCGGGATATCTCCGGACGCATGAACCATTCCGGAGGAGTCAGCCCTTGCTCAAACATTTTTCTGGCTTGAGTTCCGCTAATCTCCATCCGATCATTCTCGCCGTTCTCCTCGTTTCCTTCGATTGCCTTTACTCTTTCAGCCTCTTTCCCAGCTTCTTTTTCGTGGACATGTTTCTGCAATCTTTTGGAATAAAATACTTTATCAAATTTTACCGCTTTGATTCCTATTTCCGGAAAACGGTCAAAGATATTATGGGAGGCTTTAGGATGATAATAGTCTCCCACTCCCGTATGGTCTCTGCCTACAATAAAATGACTGCAGCCATGATTCTTCCTGCATAAAGCCGTAAATAAAGCTTCTCTCGGTCCGGCATAGCGGGAATAAGTAGCTAAAGTACTGAAAATGACCCGGTTCTTGGGATAAAAGTTTTTAACCATAGTCTCATAGCTCTTGATGATAAACTTGGCTTGGAAGTCTCCACTTTTCTTTTTGCCGATCACTGGATGGACTAATAAGCCATCACATCTTCCTTCTTCCAGAGCTTTCATCTGAATAAATTCATGGCTTCGATGGATTACATTTCGGGTATGAAATCCGACGACTTTGGCCCAGCCTCGTTCTTCAAATAATCTTCTGGTTTGTTTGGGGGTTAATTCATATTCTTTATGTTCAGTTTCCCTGCGTTTGATCAAATCTATTTTCCCTCCTAATAATATAGGATTGAAGGTCTGAACCATCTTTACTCCTGGATGCTTTTCATCAGTAGTTCCATACATCTTTTCACACATTTCTGTTTTATCATAAGTAAATTTCTCTTCCAGATGCAATAGGGCAACTTCTTCTCCTTGTCCTGCATCCCCCTGCTGGCCTTGATTAGAGACTAAAACGATAGTCTCTCCGATGGACAATTTATCTGCAGTTTCTTTTTGAACATCCAAAATGATAGGTAGGGGCCAGATAATTCCATTAGCTAATTTCATCGTGTCTAAAACGCTTTCAAAATCTTCTTTTCCCATAAACCCTTCCAGCGGACTATAACCGCCTAGAGCGATTTGTTCTACATCCATATATTTAGTAGCGTCGATGACCACTTTTTTTAGGGTTTTAAGATATTCTAAATCTATTAGCGGGTTTAATACTCGCTCAACTAATTTCCCTCCATGGGGGGGAATGAGCGAGGAAGAAATACTTCGATCTAATAGATAATTGCTTTGTTCCAGATTATCCACAAACTTATCTTCTTTATCTTTAAATTGGTCGATATTGATCGCTAGCTGAGCATGTTTGATTAATTTGTTGAGCATGTTGATACATTCTAAAGGGTGTTTTCCGATCGCGGTCTCTCCTGCTAAAGCTAATCCCCTAGCCCCATCCACGATAGTGCTGATAATATCATGAACCTCTGCTCTGGTGGGCTTTCTTTTTTCCATCATGGTCTCTAGAAGGTTAGTAGCTACAAACACCTCTTTGTTTTTTCGTTTAGCTTTGTTGATTATTATTTTTTGGGTGAAAGCAATTTTTTCAATGGGAATCTCTTTGCTTAAATCTCCCCGATCAATAAGCAAGTAATCAGATTTCTTGATGATCTCATCAATATTTTCTAAAGCATCCATACATTCAATTTTAGAGATAATTTTCATGGTATTCTGGGTGGCTCTGCGCACTTCATCTACTGCCTGGCCTGAGCGCATGAACGAGGCAGCGATATATCCGATCCCTTCTTCAAGCCCAATTTTGATTGATTCATAATCTTTCTTAGATAAGGTGGGAAGATCAAATCTTTTACCGCACCCGGAATCAATTACTACCCCCTTATTTCTACCTAAAGATCCGCTGGTGATGGCCTTGGCAGTAATATAACCTTGATTAAGAGTAGAAGTATCCGAAACCAACAAAGTTAAAGTATCGAAATCCACATAGATTAAATCCCCTTTTTCCAGCTGCTGGACTATGTGCCCAGGTTTAAATGAAATTTTTTCAGTATTTCCGATTATTTCTTGATCATAAATCTTGACTTCCTGATTTTCTTCTAAAGAAATACTATTGGTGCTTAATTCTCCGGTCCTGATCTGTGAACCTTCTGTATCAATCACAAAAGGAATTCCTACTTTCTTGGCTAATCCAATGAAATATTTTAGGTCTTCCAGAGAAGAATGAGACATATTTACCCGAACAAAATTAACCCCCTTGTCTTTAATTCTGTGCAGGTCCTCTTCTTTACCGGTCGCCGGGCCTAAGGTAACGATAATCTTCACATCTGTGCTCATTTTAGGGTATTTTTGAGAAGAAAGGGTATATAAAGATTATTTAACCTTAAACCAGCTCTGGAATAAAACATTTTAAATTGTGATCTTAACTATTATATTCACCTATTTCTGAACCATATCCGCCAGGAATCCAAATAAAACAATCTGGATTCCCATCAAAATCAAAAGTACGCTTAGCTGGGTAGAGGGTGTTTTTCCTACATAGCCTAAAGTAAAGTAGCGATAGGCCAGCCAAACTCCAATACCTACACCAATGGACAGGAAAAACAATCCAATCCTGCCAAAGAATTTTAAAGGCTGATAATCTCGGTAGATTCGAAAAATATTGATCCAGGCTTTGATTGCATATTGAAATGGGTTCTTAAACAGCCTGCTCTCCCTGGTCTTTCTTGAAATGATTGGAATCTCTGTGATTTTAAACCCTTGCTTGGCAGCTTTGATGATTTGCTCTTGAGTATAGGTAAACGTATTGATATAATTAATCTCTCTAGCTATTTCTGGAGTGAAGGCCCTGAATCCGGTAGTTGAATCAGTAATCTTGATTTTAGTCAGCGAACTTAAAACTTTAGAGAAGGCTAAGTTTCCCATTTTCTTCAAAAGAGGCATATGTTTGACTTTTCCCTGAAATCTGCTTCCTAGAACCAGATCATATCCTTCCTTTACTTTTCCGATTAATTGTGGGATATGCTGGGGATGGTATTGACCGTCTGCATCAGTGTGCACAATAATGTCTGCTTTTAACTTTAAGCATTCTTTCATCTCTCTTTTGAAGGTTTCCGCTAATCCCAGATTGATCTTATTGGAAACTACTATTACTCCTAAACTCTTGGCTACTTCTACAGTTCTATCAGTTGAACCATCGTTTAGAACTAGAATTTCATAAGCATAGCCTGCACTTTTCATCACTTGATGAATCTCAGATAAGACCAGAGCAAGAGTTTTCTCTTCGTTATAGGCAGGGATGGAAATTATTACTTTCATTTTAGTTAAGTTTATTTTTTGTTGTTGTTGAATTAATCTGACTTCTTATTAACTTTAATCATTTAATTTTAAATCTTTATCTTTTCGAGAGATTAAATTATACATTAACATGGCCACCGTCATTGGGCCAACCCCTCCAGGAACCGGGGTAATATAAGCAGCTTTTTCTTTTACTTTCTCAAAATCTACATCTCCAACCAGCTTTCCATTTACCCGATTCATTCCTACATCAATTACTATTGCTCCTGGTTTGATCATCTCTACAGTGATTAAATTTGGTTTTCCTACCGCAGCAATTATTATATCTGCAGCTTGAGTATGTTCAGCTAAGTTCTTAGTTTTGCTATGGGCTATGGTTACCGTGGCATTTTTGTTCAAGAGAAGAGCAGCCAGCGGCTTTCCCACGATATTGCTTCTTCCTACCATTACTGCTTTTTTTCCTTCTAATTCTATTTGGTAATGTTCTAATAATTTCATTATTCCCAAAGGTGTGGCTGGAAGTAGGCTTTCAGAATTGATTATCCCTTGAAACATCTTCCCTTGGTTAAATGGATGAAAACCGTCCAGATCTTTTTCCGGGGAAACGCTCTCAATTATTCTCTCTTCGCGGATTTGTTCCGGAAGCGGCAGTTGGACGATAAATCCATCCATCTCTGGGTCAAGATTCAGTTCTTCAATTAATTTTAATAACTCTCTTTCTTCAGTATTTTCTCTTAATTGGTAATGTTTGGCCTTAACTCCTATTTCTTCTGCAGCTTTGATTTTCTTCTTGATATACACTTGAGAGGCGGGATCCTCACCCACGGAAATAATCCCTAAAGTTGGTCTCGCAGGGAAAGAAGCTGCTTTTATTTTTAGTTCAGCTAGGATTTTTTCTGCAACTTCCTTTCCGTTAAGTAATTGTGCCATTTTTTTTAAATGAATTAAAAATTATTTTTTGCTGCTTTTTTTTAGCAGGTCTCTTTACTGGCTTCTATTGATTTCTTAACTGGGTACATACCCCATAGCTTGCTATGATATTAAATTACCCAGTTAAGATTAAAAAATCCCAACTAATTAAATACCCCGCAGCTGTTGCTGATAAGCAACTAGGGAATCAGCAGATTCACGTATGCTGCGATTGGGATTTTTTATTTCAATGATTCTCTTTTCAGTAATTATAAAATCCATTGGAATATCATGTCTCTGCGCATCTAATCTATCTACTATCTGAAATTCGTAGGCAATACCCGCTTTTATTGCTGAAATATCTTTTAAAAATCGGTCATAATAACCTCTTCCCATTCCTAATCTGTTTCCTGCAAGATCAAAAGCTACTCCCGGTATAAATATTAAATTTAATTTCTGTCTTGGAAATTCGGGATAGATTGGTTTAGGCTCTTTAATTCCATATGCTCCTAGCTCCAGCTCAGAATTAAAATCTTTAATCTGATGAATCTTCATTGAGGTATCCGCGGAATATGTTTTCGGAAGGAAGATGGGTTTATTTTCTTTTAACGATAAATTCATTAATTCCATTAAATCTGCTTCTTTTCCTCTGGGATGATAATAAAGAGTTTTTGCTGAATTTGTAAACGGTTTGAATCGCAGTACATTTTTAATAATCTCTTTACTCTTAATTTTAACTTCTTCTAGGCTTAAAGAACCGCGTACTTTCAGTAATTCTTCTCTTAATTTTCTCATTAATCTATTCTTTTTAAGTTAAATACTTTTAAAAGGTTATGATACTATGATTTCTTAACTGGGTACATACCCCATAGCTTGCTATGATATTAAATTACCCAGTTAAGATTAAAAAATCCCAACTAATTAAATACCCCGCAGCTGTTGCTGATAAGCAACTAGGGAATCTGCAGATTCGCGTATGCTGCGATGGGGATTTTTTATTATTTTAATTTATAATAATTTAACTTAATCTTACTTCCAAAAGATATATAAAACCAGATTTAAAAGATTGTTCTAAGATGACCTCAATTAAAACCCCCCTCAAAACCTCGGTCCAAACGGAAGTTTCGGTGGTCTTTCCTACTTTTAATGAAGCCCAGAATATTCTGCCTTTGATTCAAAGAACTAAAGCGGCTTTATCTGCCTATTCTAAAGAGATTTTAGTGGTAGATGATGATAGTCCGGATTTGACCTGGCAGATTGCTGAAGAGCTCAAGGATCCAGAGGTTAAAGTTATTCGTAGGATTAATGAAAAGAAGCTAGCCAGCGCTATCCAGCGCGGAATAGATCAATCTAACGGAAAATATGTGCTCTGGATGGATGCAGATTTGTCCATGCCTCCGGAATTAATACCCCAGATGCTCTCCATATTGAAAGATAAAGATATTACTGTTGGTTCACGTTATGCTAAAGGGGGGAAAGATCAGCGCCCTCTATTAAGAGTAATTTCCAGTAGATTCATTAACCTCGTCACTAATTTGGTCTTAAATTTTAAAGTTTTAGATTATGATAGTGGTTTTGTTGCCGCCAGAAGAGAAGTATTAGATAAAATCAGGTTATCTGATTCTGGCTATGGAGAATATTGTATTGAATTTTTATACCAAGCGGGAAAGAAAGGATATTCTATCCAAGAGGTTCCTTTCTCTTTTATAGACCGTCGCGCAGGCCAGTCTAAAACTGCTAAAACTATATCCGGCTTATTCAAGTTTGGGATGCTTTATCTTAAACGCATCTTTCAGTTAAGGTTTAAATCTTTTTAACCTTCAGCAAAAGATAATAACTTATGGCAAAAATAATCCTCTTTACCCAGAATACTATGGCTTCGATAGTGGCAACTCGAGAGATTCTTCTAAAAAATTCCGATAAAATCCAAGCTATTGTCCTGGCCAGTCAGTTTCGGGGTGATTCTTTAATTGGCCAGTTAAAAGTAGCCTATAAATTAACCCAGAAATCATCTTTCAATTTTTTCATCTACAAATTAGTGGAATCGAAATTATATAACCTCCTGTTAGCTGGACATAAAATGATTAAGAGTAAAGCCTATAGAGATGATCGAGCAGTTTCTATCATCGATCTGGCTAGAAAGAAAAACATCCCCCTTATTACCACTTCTGATCTTAGTGAAGAGAGTTTCCTTACCAAAATAAAAGAGCTTAATCCCGATTATGTCTTATGCTTAGTAGCTCAGATTCTGAAAAAGAATGTTTTTACTACTTTAGGAAACCGTTTGATTAATGCTCATGGCTCTTACTTACCGGAATATCGCGGGGCTGCCCAATATTTTTGGTACCGTTTAAATAATGATTCACACTACGGAGTTACCATCCATTTTATGAATGCGGGTTTAGATACTGGCGATATCATCTTCCAGAGGAAATTTACTTATGATCAAAATAGTTCTGTTTATCAGCTTCATCATCAGCTGGCTAAATCTTTCGGCCAGATGCTCAATGAATTTATTGAGGATTATGCAGATCAAAGCAGCCCTCTTCCGGTCATTAAGCAAGATGAGACTAAAGCAACCTTCACCAGGATGCCCACTAAAGAAGATTTTAAAGAGTTGAAGAAAAAGAGAATCAGATTGATCTATCCCCAAGATTTTTTTAAAAGTATTTAGGTGCTAAACAATCATGCCCAATCCAATTAATAACAAAACGTTTTTATTCTGTTTATTTCTAATTATTCTCTTAGGCGTCGGGTTAAGATTTTATGATCTCACTGCAGAATCTCTCTGGACTGATGAGATGATTTCTTTGATCCATCTGCGTGCGGAGAATGCTAAAGAGCTGATAGATTCAGTCATTTATGCTGAACTTATGCCTCCTGGATACTTTTTGATGTTACAATCTTGGGCCAATTATTTTGGAGAATCTGAATTTTCTTTGAGATTTTTATCTGTTCTATTTGATTGTTTCTCGATAATCTTGGTTTATCTTCTCGGAAAAAAAGTCTTTAACCAGAAAGTAGGCTTACTCTCCGCTTTGGTTTTCTCTACCACTATGCTTCCGATAGTCTATGCCCAGGAAGCCCGGCCTTACGCTCTCTTCGGTTTTTTAGTCTTGCTTTCTTCTTATCTCTTTTTATGTTTATACCAAAATGACCTTGGCTCGAAAAGAAAATATTACTTTTTGGGATATACTCTAGTTAATGCGGTTTCTTTATACATCAATTACCTGGCTTTATTTGAATTGTTATTCCATCTACTAATTTTTTTATTTTTCTTTTATTTCCAAAGCAAATCCTCGCTGAAAACTCAAATCTTTTCTTTCATTAGCACTTTTATCTTGTTCCTACCGGGGATGCAAATACTTTACCTCCAGGCTTTAATCCGCCACCCTATCTTACAAAAAACTTTAATTTTGCGCGGAGTACCTGAATTTTTAAGTAATTTAGGGATTTTATTTTATTTATTGCCTTTAATAATTTCTTTATTCTTTTTCGTATTCGGATTTTACATTTTTAAGAAATATTTAATCCTCAGATTTAAGCAGGAATATTTGGTTAGAACCATTTTATTCTTCGCTTTATTGTTGGGTATCGTGCATTTAATTTTATTAGAAACAATCTTACGTTCATTTGCTTTGATTCGCCATTCTTTTTTTATCTTTCCTTTTTTTATTATTCTTTTAGCCTGGGCAGTATTAAAAATAAAGCCTAATCAACTAAAATTAACCGCAATCTTAATTATTTTGTTGTTTAATTCTTATACCTTATTGGTTTATTATACCGAAACCACTAAAGCTCCCTGGGCTGAAGCTGTTAATTTCATCTCAGAGCATTCGGATCAGAATATTCTGATTCTTTTTGACCGCTCTGGATCAAATGTTCTCTTGTATGATTATTATTCATCTCCCAATTTTAGGCACTTAAATTTAACTTGGGAAGAAAGGGGTAAATTAGTCCAGATTAACGAGGAAGAATTATTCCAAAACATTTCTAAAGAGAAGAATTTCTGGCTGGTCTCTTCTCGTAATATAAAAACCGGAGATTATTACCAAGAGTTATTAATTGGTAAATTTCCTTTAATCTTAGAAAAGAAATATAAAGAGCTGGACCTGTATTATTTTAAAAGTTCAACCTAAAATTTTAAGTTTATCTTCTTTATTTACTGATCTAATCTATCTCTCAACAAACCTTTATAACTTTCAGTTAATTCTCTATTTCCCATGACTAACCATTTCCAATCTAACCTCTGGAAAATGTACTTATTTCAATTTTTCACTAGTTTGCATTTTTTGGGCGGAGTTTTAGTCCCTTTTTTCCTAGATTGGGGTCAGATAAATTTTACCCAAATTATGATTCTCCAGGCCTGGTTTATGTTTTGGGTTTTTATCTTAGAAATACCTACCGGGGCAGTTGCAGATTATCTGGGAAGAAAATGGTCCTTACTGCTTGGATGCTTAGCTAATATTATTGCCGTTATTGTTTATACCAGTATGCCTAACTTTTATATTTTTTTAGTAGGAGAATTCTTTTGGGCCATGGCCAGTGCTTTAATGTCCGGGGCAGATCAGGCCTTAGTTTATGATTCGCTTAAGAAAATTAAAGATGAAAAGCAGTCTAAAAAAGTTCTAGGAAGAATGGAAAGTTTTAGCTTAATTGCTTTAATGGTCAGCGCACCCATTGGGAGCATTATCGCTTCTTTTTTTGGGTTGAGGATGACCATGCTACTTTTAGCAGTTCCTTTATTGATTGCTACTTTTATCTCTTTAACTTTCCATGAGCCAAAAACAAGCCGGAAAGTAGAATCTACTCGTTATCTGAACATTCTTCGAACCGGTATAACTTATTTTCATAAAAATAAAGTTCTCAAAATTCTAGCTTTAGATATGGTCATCATAACTTCTATCGCTTACTTCATGATTTGGCTCTACCAACCCCTGCTTAAACAGTCTGGAGTTAATTTAATTTATTTTGGGCTAGTCCATGCCGCTTTTGTAGCCAGCCAGATTTTAATCATTAATCTATCTCCAAAATTAGAACAATGGTTTGGCTCAAAGAAAAAGTTACTTTTTTATGGGGCATTAATCACTGGAATCTCTTTTGTAGTGGGAGGATTAACTACTTTCTTACCCCTAGTTATTTTAATCATCATTCTTGGCGGGGGATTTGGTTTATCTCGAAGAACAGTAATGGCCAGCTATTTAAACAAACAGATACCCTCTCCGCAGAGAGCCACCATCTTGTCCACTATTTCTATGTTAAGACAAGCAGTCCAGGTAATCTTAAATCCAGCGGTTGGCTTTATGGTGGATTGGTCTTTAAATTATACCTTAATAATTTTAGGTCTAGCCGCGATAATCTTCGCTTTTATTTCCAGGGTAGAGGAAGAACATTTAATTGATTGAATAGTAAACCATTATTAATTCTGATTATTTTGCTGAAATCTGCCAGAATTCAATTATAGAGGACTTTGAATAATTTCCTTAAGCGGCACAATTTGAGCTTATTCAAAATCTTCTATATCTTTAACTCCTCTGTTATCCCGAAACTGCTTCCGGTCACGAAACTGCTTCCTAGTCTTTAAATTCGTCCCAAACTTCTTTTGGAGTTCGGTAGTTTAAGCTCATGTGCAGCCGTATTTCGTTATAGTGCTGCACATAGTCTTTAACATCGCTAAAAGTACCTATCGTGAACTCCGTTTTGTAACTCAAAAAGAAGCGTTCTGCTTTGCCATTAGTCTGTGGACGATTAACTCTAGCTAAATAATGTTTAATTCCCAGTAATTCTAACGTGCTACCAAACAAAGTATTTTGCTGGTCAGCATTGGGATGATTAGCATAATATTGATCTCCATGATCAGTCATTATCGCGAGGGGCTTGCCATACTTGGCAATTCCCTCATAAAGCAGAGCAATTGTGTTCTCAGCAGTAGCACGGCTGAATATCCCACAGCTAACAACTAAACGTGTTCTATCGTCAATAAACATGGTCAATTGCTTACCCGTAAATGGGTCGTACGACCAATCTGTGTGCCATAAATCATTTGGGTTCGGCAGTTCGTACCTCACCCATTTTCGCGGTTTTTGTTTCTTAATATTCAGAATAACTAAGTGATTTTCGAGTAAAACTTTTTCAATTTGCCTATGGCTTATTTTGAAGCCTTTGCGCTTCAAAATTTGCTCAATATGGCAAGCGCCATACCCAAACCGCTTTCTTAAATCCAGAATTATTATGATTGCGGTCTGGTTCAAAGTTATTCCTAATCTTCCTGTTTTATGATCTTTGAGACCATCCCAACCGTACTCTTCATAAACACTAATGATAGTTCTGACAGTTCTATCACTAATATTTTGGCTCAATGCAATTTTTGTTTGAGAGACGCCTCTCAAACTTTGTTTTACTATCCATACTCTTTTCTTAAAATTTAGTTTGTACATGATAACCACCCAAAGTGGTTATATATACCGGAAGTAATAATGGGATAGCACACTATATCTTTAACTCCCACTAATTTTATAAACCATTAAATAAACCGGAATAAAATGTACAGCCTAATTACTATTATCCTCTTTTTTGTCTATTTATGGGGCCTGGGCTTCTCTGCGACTTATTTCGTTAAAAAAGCCGAAGATTTCTGGGAGAGACATTTAATGAATTTAGGTATCGGCCTAGGCGTTTTTGCGATTTTATCCATAATTCTCAACTTCTTGCATATTCCTTTAGATTGGAAGATATTCTTGATTTTAAGTTTAATCATCCCCATCTACGACTTGATTCAACGGATAAAGAAGAAAGAATTATCTTTACCCGCTTCATTTAACTTTTCTAATTTTAAATTAACTAAATCCAACCTTGCTCTATTGGGAGTAATCTTTATCGTATTAATCTCTTTCTATATTTACACCAAAGGTGCCTTCAGCTATCCTTACCTAGAAGATGATGATCCCTGGGGCCATTCGGAAGGAATGAAATATGTAGCTTTAGAAAAAACCGCTTATGATCCCGTGTTTACTCAATTTTATCCTGATAAACAAGATCAAGTTCTCTCTTATATTGATCCTTATCCTCCTGCATATGATATTTTAATCGGCATTTTGCACCAAACTTCTCCTGACCTTAACTGGACCATGAAATTTTTTAACGCTTTAATTATCTCTTTAGGCTTTTTGTTTTTCTATCTCTGGGCGAAGTTATTTACAGGAAATCGTAATCATGCTTTATTAGCTACTTTTATTCTCGCCTCTTTACCCAGTTATTTAAGCCATTTCATCTGGGCCCATGCCTTATCTTTAACCTTATTTTTTCCTACCCTCTATGCTTTCCACCAGATTCAATCAGATAAGAGATGGACTATTCCTGCGGTATTATTAGTGGCTGGAATCTGGGTCAGCCAGAATATGGAACAGCCAGTAAAGTTAACTACTTTATTACTAATTTATGTAATTGTTTTTTCTATTGCTCATAAAAAATGGTATAAGTATGAAACTTTAGCGATAATTGGCGGATTTTTTTTATCTTTAGTTTGGTGGCTCTCTGTAGGATTAAAACATTCGTTCCCCGTGATGCTAAAGAATTACGGAGTAGTTTCTTCTTCAGCTTCTGTTTCAGCAGTCGGGAATAATCTTACTTTAACTGCCGCCGGTTCTGCTGCAGCTAAACAACCTTTCTTAATTAAAATTCTCACTTCTTTAACTAATCCCGGTGGTTCTGCTTCCCGTGCTTACACCTTCAGTGATTTCTTTTATGCCAAAGGAGAGAATATGATTAACAATCCAATTGGTATTGGGGTGGTTGTTTCCATTTTAGTCTTAGTAGGACTAGTCTATGTTTTATGGAGATACCGCTCGGAATTATTCACACCTGAAAAAGCCTGGTTAGGATTAACCCTCTTCTGGCTAGTTTATGGTTTTTGGGGAGTCAATGGGATGACCTTTCCGCTTTCTATTGCCAGAGGAGCATTCCGTACCTGGATGGTGTTAGCTATTCCAATTTCGCTTCTGGCAGTAGAAGGATTTTATTTTCTAACTAAGCTTAGTAAACAAAAAGTTTTTTGTTGGGGAATTGGAATTTTATTATTAATTGGAATCATTTTTACTTCCGCAGTGCCTAAATACGAATTAAATACTGCTACCTGGCCGACTTCAGGAGCTTTTGCCAATATTCCGGAAGCTTTTGAGTATGGTGCCTGGTTTAAGACTATTCCTCCCGATAGTAAGGTATTTTTATATTCGGTAAAGCAGAAGATAGTCATTGGTTTCGGAGGTAATAGTTGCAGCTGGTGTGAAGATGAGTTAATTTTCAAAGAGAATATATTGGATCAATCTATTCCAGAATTATATACTTTCCTGAAAAGCAAACAGTACGAATATCTTATTATCAATCCAACCATTGATTATCAGAAATTTAAGGGTAAATATGGCGAGGAAGAAACGAAAATAAAGTTATCACAGAGATATAAAGAGATAGAATCATCTGGCCTGTTCCAGATGGTCTACCAAAAAGGATTTATAGTCCTAAAAATAAAATGAGTAATAAGATGGATACTCTCCCAAACATAACTTGGCTGCAACGCGGACTTTTATTACTTTTGTACGGATTAATAATCTTAATGGTTGTCTTTTCATTTATGGCTTCTCAGAACCTAGGTCAAGAGGGGTACGATAACTGCGTAAAAGAGAAATGTGATACCAAAGGAGAGGCTTATTGCACCAAATTCCGTGAAATCAGCAACTGCTGCCAGGGAGCTGGTGGTAAGATAGCTTCAGACGGTCAGAAATATATTTGTACCTTTGAGAATTAATAATCTTCCTAATAGCATCTTTAATTTTACTCGAAAAATAGGAGTAACAAAAATAATGAAACTAACTAAAACCAGTTTGTACTTATTTGCAATCTTCATCTTAGCTGTAATCTTGCGCTTTTATGCCGCCCATCATATTGATCTAGCTACCGATGAGATGATTTATTCTATTCTGCCTTTAAACATCATCTCTGCAGAAAAATTAGGCACAGTAGAGCAGTCTACCCTGTTTTTTTATCTTACTGATTTAGGATACAAATTATTTGGGGGGATTACTGCCATTTCAGCTCGGTTCTTTTCTGCTTTACTAGGGGCGCTTTCTGTATTTATCATATTTTTGATTACTAAAGAGCTCTTCAAAGATAATAAAGCCGCCCTACTATCAGCTTTCTTATTTGCAGTCTCCGGATTTGCGCTTCGGTTTAATTATGAAATGGATATGGTGGCTTATTTCTTCATTTTTTTAAGCATATTCTTTTATCTTAGATTTCTGAACAGGGAAAACTTAAAGTATCTCTATCCTGCTTTTTTATTCTTTTCTTTAGCAGTATTAGTCAAGACTTTAACCCTGCTTTTTGTATTCGGATATATTCTTATTTTTATTTTTTATAAATCAAAACTGCTCTTTAATCGCTCTGAACAGAAAATTAACCTTAATCCCAAAACACTTAGAACCATATTTTTGCTCTTTGTCCTGATCCTTTTGCTCTTTGTCCCTGTTTTTTCATATAATTATTTATCTTTAACTAATTCTAAAGAAGGGGTCACTGATTTCTATTTTTCCTCCATGCTCGGGATTGGGAAATCGGTCCATCAAGGAATGGAAGGCAAGACCTGGTCAATTTCTGCTTTGTTTAGCAATTTTAAACAGAAGATTATTCTTTTATTTCAGTATGACTTTTTAATCCTATTTGCCGGAATATTCGGGTTAATTTATTTGTTTAACCAGCATCGCCAGGGAGTTTTATTATTGATACTTTCTTTAGTTATTCCTTTTGTCTATCTTGCCGGAAAGACCGGTAGCGGCAGCCATTACTTATGGCTGGCAATGATTTTATCAGTCTTTGCCGGACCGGCTATTTTAAGGTTAAAAGATAAATTTAACTTCAGCGAAAGATTATCCTCAGAATTATCTCCTAAATTTAAGAAGCGAATAATTTCAATTACAGGAATATTACTATTACTCCTGGTTTTAATCCCTTTATTTTTTACCTTAAAAGAAATCACCGGGCTGCGCTCTCAATCAATCACTCTCGCCCTTCGGGAATACGTGCATGAAAACATCCCTGAAAATGCAATCGTGGCCATAGACCCTCGTATCTATCGCGGGATCCATGCCTGGGTCTTTAATGATAAGCACTATATCGAAGGAACTTATTTCTCTGACCTCTCCAATGCCCTCGCCCAGAATCAGATTTCAGGCCAGATCAGTAATCTGCCTCTCTATTACATCGAATGCAATCCTAAAACCAACTGCGGCTGGAAGCCGGAAGATTTCCAGCGTATTTCAGAAACTGGAGAGCAAATCAGCGATTATTTCAAACTGAATTTGAAGAAAGTTGCTGAAGTTAATGTCGAGCATAGCTTTAATATCTATGCTGGGGAGATGAAAGCCCCTTTTGGTGTTTATGAAGTTATTGATAAGACCCATCAGTTCTGGTTTTATCCTGTGGGCTGGAAATATCCTCAACAGGCAGTGGACTATTATGAAGCGCAAGGTTTCGATAAAGTGATTGAAAGCTTTGGATTTATTATTCTATGGATAGAAGTGATTATCGCTTTGCTTTCTATTCCGCTGGTCTTTTGGTTGGGGTTGAGGAAGGAAGAGTAAAACATTAGAATTTAATTAAAATTATTCTGTTTTGGTTTTAGAGAATATATTTCTAAGTCTCATTTGCGTTAGTGAGGATTCAGTTTCTCGGCTAAATCCTCGACTCAAACCTAAAGTTAGGGTACAAATATCATCATATTCAATAGATTGGGGTCCCTTTTACTGGAATAATGATGTTATCACCCAAGAGTTCTCTGAAAAAGAATCGTATTTCCCCGTCTTCTTGTTGAATGCTCCGTACCACTTTAATGATTTTGCATCAATTTTCTTGAATGCGTCTCGAAAGTCATTCTTATTGAAATACCTATGTCTGGCTTTGGATTCATCAACTACCGTTCGTCCGTTGGAATTTACTAGTTCAACATATGTCACGTCAGCTCTTTTGTTTTTTTTGTCGAATGTGTAAAAAGAAATTCTTGCGGTTCTTATTTTAGTATCAACGTATTTCTTGACTTCTATTCTTGAGCCTTCAAGCATCTTTGGGGTCATTGTCTCAACCAAAGCTATTCCACTAGGAGTCAAAGCTTTCTTCATCGAATGTAATGCTTGGGTCAGATCTTTTTTGTTTCTGCAGCCGAACATAATAGGTGCATACATACTTATAACAGCATCATATTTACCAAAGCTGAAATTTCTAATGTCGCCAACATAAAAATCAATTTTGACACAATTCTCTCTTGCTTTCTTTCTAGCTAGATTCACTTGTTCTCGGCTATAATCAAATGCAGAAACATTGTAACCTCTCTTTGCAAGAAAGATTGCATGAGTTCCTGTGCCGCAGCCGCAATCGAGAACGGTCTTCGCATTATATTTCTTCAATAAAGAATCAAGCTAAGCTATCTGCTTGTCAAAATCTCTATCTGCCCCAACTAGCATATCATAATTTACTCTTTTTTTACTTATCAAATTAATCATAAAATATATGAATCCTACTAGGTATATAAAATTATCCCGGAGATTCCAGATTTATTCTTCGCTTACCTCGTCAGCTTATTCTTTTGTCTCTGATCTCCACACTACTCACTTACTTCCACTTATGGAGATTCGGCTCGAGGAAAAGAGGACATAATTTCATTTATGAAACTGTTAGCACAGACTTTAACCAGCAAGAAAACTAAATAATCTTGATTATTTCACTGGCAGGAATTTTCTGAACGGCTCTTAGATAGAAAGTATCTTTATCTTTCAAATAAGATTCATAGACTTCAAGTCCATTTTTTTCGATTATCGCTTTAAAATGTTCATATCTACCAAAAAGGGATTCAATATAATCTTTATCTGAACCCATCATTTGAAAATGTGCAGTTTCAAAATATTTTGATGAACCTTTAAAGAACAAAACTCTATTTATAAATGAAGATTTTATGATGGTCCATTCATGTAAATTTTCAACTAGTTCTAATTCCTCTTTAGACAGAGCTGGTTTTCTTTCTAGGATATCAGAAGTTATTGCTCTTATTGTTGTAACTAATGCTCCGCCTCGATGTTTTCTATAATAATAGGTCTTTTTATAACTAGCAGTAAAATCAACGTATGGATTATCAATATCAGTAGTACTTACTGCAATGATTTTCTTAGCATCAACGATTTGAGATCCCCAAGTTCTTTGGTGTCCAAAACCATTCTCTTCTAGTTTTAGTAATAAATCAAATAACCTCTTAATTTGTGGAATTTGTTTATAAAAAGGATTTTTATTCGGTTCTATCCCTTTTTTCTTTATTTCAGATAAATATTCTTCAGAAACAACCCTATATAAATTTACATTAATATATTTTTTCCAAAACCATCTTAAGTATCTTTCATCCATTAGGATTAAAGAAAAATCTAATGTTATTAAGCTTTTCTTTTACCTTCTATTATTATTCGAGACTTCTTTTAGGCTCCAATCGAACCAAGAAATGGTAATTATACCTCTTAAAATATTTTTCTTCTCTAGATTTTAATTGATTAAAAATAATAGAAATTCATTTAACTTTCCCCCCTAGTTCTTCTATCAATTTTATTGCAGCTTTCCCTGTATTTCCAGAGTCAAACCAATCATCAACTAATAATACTTTATCTTTAGGTTTAATTGATGATCTAAACATTTCCATCGATTTCTCTTTTCCTGAATAATCAATAAATGATCTTAATAAAACTTTTTCTCTCTTTTTTATCTTTCCCCCTTTTAAAATTGGAACAAAAGGAACTTTTAGTTTATTAGCAACAACTGGTCCATACATCAAGCCTTTCATATCTATGGCCACTACTTTATTTATTCCTAATTTCTTAAATGGTTTAGCTAATTCATTAATTGTTTTTTGATAAATTTGGTTATTATTTGGAATTAAGTATTCACTAATATTGCTCTTAATGCTTAACAAACCGCTTTTTAACTCTCTTTTATTCATTTATTACAGAAAACAAAATTAGTTTATATTATTATCGGGAAGTTCCTGAGTCATAACTTTAACCTTCTTAGTACTTAGGTTGACCTTGGGATAAACCCAAAGCAACTTAATCGGGTTAGGTTCATTTTCTGAAACTGTGAGTACAATCTTCAATCAGCAAGAAAATTAAATAATCCTATGAATCTCTTTAGCCGGAATTCTTTTTAAGAATCGTATATAAAACAGCTTTTCACCCTCCAGATAAGGTTTATATTTTTCCAATCCTTCTCTTAAAATTACTTTCCTAAAATTTTCATATCTTCCAAAAGGGGATGGCCAGTACTTACCTCCAAAATGTTGAAAATGGGCTTTTTCAAGATATTTTGAACTTCTTAAAATATAAAGAGTAGACATCTTGTAATTTGACTTTTTATCACAAAATCTCAATACTTTCTCAATCAGTTCTAAATTATTTTTATTCAATAAAGATTTATTTTTTAATAGTTGTTTTGCTAAATCTTTAACGTTAGAAACCAACGAACCCCCTTTCATCTTTAAATAATAAAAATTATGTTTTTTATCTGGATTTAGATCAATATAATTTTTTCTTAAGTCTTTTCTACAAATCCTAGTTACTCTTGTTCCAGCGGGAGTTTCAAAGGCCCATTTTATGTGGATAGTGTGCCCTTTCCTACTTAAATTCTCAATAATCAAAAAGAACTGCTTTAATTCTTTTTTAAAATGATCATAGGGATTTTCTTCCGGCGTTAATCCTTTCTTTCTTATTTTTGGAAGATATTCATTAGATACAACTCGATAAAAATTTCTATTCCTTACAGATCTATTATACCATCTTTTTAGATCTTTTTCTTCCATTTTATTTGTTAGATTTAAAAAACTCACCCATCTCTTTATCTTTACTTTCTCGGGAAAGCTCAAGACATTCTTTCTCCATAAATTTAGGATAAACTTCTATTCTTTCAGGACTAGTTTTAAATATTTTTCGTGCTGGAATATTTAATCTGCCCCAAATATCATGACCTTCCAACCCATAGACTACCCCTTTAATTCTTGCCCAGACAATACCACTAGCACACATTGGACAGGGTTCAAGAGTTGAGTAAAGATAATATCCCTTTAAGTGATAATTCTTATTTTTTCTACACATCTTACTTATCACTTTAAGTTCGGCATGAGAGGTTGGATCTTGGTCTTTTTCAACAGTTGCTGCAGCTTTTGCAACTATCTTATTTCTTTTTACCAGCAGTGCGCCCACTGCATCCCCATACTTTGTAAATTTCTTAGTGTAATTTATGAGTTCCTGCATTATTTCTTTATTTGGATGTTTCATATTAAAAATAAACTTTGGAGACTATATTAACTTTTGTGTTTTTGCTTTTGATAATACTTTCAAATACTTGCTTAGGTATACTTTGTATTAGAACCTAAATTTCAGATGACTTAATCTTAATTTAAACAAATCGGTGATGTAAGCACTGGTATAAACTTCACCAAATTTTAGTTTAATTCCTAATGCGTTCAGTTCAGCCATGGCTCTTTTATCCCATTCTAATGCAATCTCAGTACAATCTACGGCTTTTTTTCCACCAGCATGTTCACACTTATTACAAACTGTATCAATACCTAAAACATACATAAATTTTAATCTAGGATAATTATACATTTTTTTCATAGTATCACGCCAGTGTAAGACTAAATCATCAGAATGATAATCTCCCTTGCCCCAATCGTTTCTCCAAGCACGTATAAACTTTTTATCAGACCAAGTAAAAACATTTGGTTCTAATATAAACGCTTTATAGGCCGTTAAATGATGCGGTCTTAACATTATTGGGATCATATTCTTTAATAAAGATTAATAACTTAATAAAATTAATTGAAATAAAAAATAATCATTTAAACTTTGGCTAAAATAATCTTTATAGGATTGAGTTATTTCTTCCAAAGATTATTTCACAAAACTAGGAAATTCCGCATAATTTGGATGTCTTAGTGGGCACTCTTTTGCATCTGGATACTTTTCTAGGAATCTTTGTACACTTCCTCTAACTTTAGTCATAGCTTCTCCCATATTAGCATAATCCCTAATATTACCAAACAAGCTTCCCGTACTTATATCGTATGGACTTAATAGGACGTTACCATTAACATCGATAGTTATTCCGTTATAATAAAATCCGCAAGATCCATTCTGACAGATACCCGCTAGGGAACGATAAGCTGAGGTTTCTTTAACCTTCTCTTTAAATCGATCATATTCCTGCTTAGATTGACACATCTGCCCTAAGTTTTCTTGGAAATTTCCTCTAATCATAGGATAATTTGAGAAGAAAATGATATCTTCACCACAAAAACTCTTGATTTGATCCACTTCATCTAAATTTTCATGACTAATGGCAGTATTAATTCCTAATCTGTAGGTTTTTACTCCTTTTTCCTCTTCTATCGGAAACTTTTTCCTGGCATAATCCACATTATCCATTACTCTACGAAAAGCATCTTTTGGAGCAACAAAAAGCCGATGATACTTTTCTTCATTCAGTGTATCTAAGCTGACTACCACCGAAACATCTTGATCAGCCAAGAAATCTACCATTTCCGGATCTAGATAATAACCATTCGTAAATTGCATAATTCCAATTCCAGCTTTATTTGCATGTTCCACCAGCTGTTTGTAATTTTGTAGCTTTTGGTCTAAGTTTCCTTTCCCTACCAGAAAAGTTTCTCCTCTTCCCGAGATATACATGCTTTTAATGCCTAACTCTTCTTTTGCTCGGTCAATTACCTTGATTAGGTCAGGTAAGTCCAGCGAATCCCCGGTGGGTTTTATCTTTCCTTGAAAACACTTTAGGCATCTATAATTGCAGCTATCAGAGACATTCAGGTTAAGGTAGACTATATCCCCCTCGCTAGGATTAAAGTACATTGGTGAAAACTTAAGTATCTTTTCTAATTTTTTCATTTTTAATCATCCCCTTATTATTTTTGTTACGACTATCAAGTAGACACATATAGAAAAGATTATAAATACTCTCTCCCCCTAAGTGCGTAGTAATAAGAAAGTTTAATATAGTTCTAAGCTTTGATTAGCTCTATGAATACAGAAATACTCCGTAAGATAGGCTTAACTGAGGGCGAAATTAGGGTTTACGAGGCTTTAGCTTATTTGGGGCAGTCTTCAACAGGCCCAATAATGGATAAATCTGGCATTTCCAGTTCAAAAGTATATCTTATCCTGGAACGGCTTATTCAAAGAGGATTGGTTTGTTTTATTGTTGAAAATAATGTAAAGAAGTTCCAAATTGCTAATCCTCAAAATATTATCGAATATTTGGACAAAAAACAAATAGAATTAGAAGCAGTAAAAGAAGATTCCAAATTATTTATTGAAGAGATGAAAAAAATTATTGGGAAGCATGAAGAAGAGTCGGCCCAGATCTATAAAGGCTTTGCTGGGATGCGAGTGGCTTTTGATAATCTATTGGCTGAACTAAATCCCGGGGAAGAATTTCTTTTCTTTGCCCAGCAGAAAGAAGAGTTGGAACATAAACTAGTGGTAATTTTCTTTAAGAACTTTCATTCCAAAAGATTAGAGAAAAGTATCTTTTCTAGAGGTATTGCAGATTATGCTCTTAAAGATCTGTTTGGTACCAGTCTTAAGCAAAAAAATAGGAAAATGAGATATACACATTTAAGTCTGCCCCTGGCCATCAGTATTGGAAAAAATAGGGTTATTATGAATATCTGGGGAGATAATCCGATTTGTTTTGAAGTCACTTCAAAAAGAATAGCTAATAGATATCGCGAATTCTTTGAAAAAGTCTGGAAGCAGGCAAAACCCTAAATCTTAAGTGTATTGGGGTTCTTTCCATCTACAAAGATTTTCTCCACCATCCCTTTGCAGAGGGTTAAATATTCTTCATTGGTGTCAAGGCCTAGCTCTTCCTGCAATATGCTGAAGATATTTGAATGGGTGTAGGACTGTATTTTTTTCATATAAGCATACTTTTTAGGTAAGAATTCCGCAGTGGCAGTTCTCATAATCTTCTTTACGCCCCCAGCGCTATCCACACAATAAAAAGGTGGAATTTTAAGGGCCGATTCAATTAAAGGTACATTCACAAACGGCGATCTGGCTTCTATCCCATGCGCCATTCTGGTTCTGTCTCTAACCAGGAGGTGGGAATTATATAATTGTTTAATCTCCTGATGCCTTTCTTTAATTAATTCTTTCTCAAGCATACCCCTATTTTTGAATTTATCAAACGTATGTTTTAAAAAATGCCAATAGCCCAGAAACTCTTCATCAATCCCAGCTCCGCACATCAATACTTTAACTTTCTGTTTTTGGGCTTCTTTAGAGATGTTAAAATGCAGTAGTTCAATACCATGACCCATCCCGTAGGTTTCAGTTGCATAAATAGTTTTAGGTAGCTCTTTAACAATTTTCTTATCCAACTTAATCTCCACTAGTTTCGTATTAAACAATCTGCTAGCTTCCCGTACCGTATCAAAATATTTTTCATCTCGGAAAGCCGCTATTGAAACTGGTGGATAATCCAATTTTTCACTAAGAATCTTTAAAATGATGGTAGAATCAACCCCTCCCGAAAAAGACAACCCTATTTTTGCATGACCTATTAATTCTCGATTTACTGAATTTTTTAACAGTTCTGGAAGACGAGACAGAAAATATGATTGAGGTTTGTTTAATATACTTGATTGGTTGAGTTCATAATAAACTGATTTTCTGATTGTTCTTTCTCCATTTAAATCAATAGAGATAATTTGACCCGGAAGAAGCTGATACACCTTCTCAAATATGGTATTATTTGTTGTGGGTATTTGGTTACTCCATTGATATTTGAAGTGTTTATCCCCTCCTTTTAACTTTGCTTTTACATCCACAGAAAAGATTGCTTTCATCTCAGAAGCAAAAATAAATCTTCCATCTTTAGCCTGAGTATAGTATAAAGGCATTCTTCCAATTTGATCTCTAGCTAGTAAAACTTTTTTACGTTTAAGATCATAGAAGGCGAAAGCAAATTGGCCATCCAGTTTGCGGATAAAAGATTCTCTTTCGTTTATTAAACCATTCATGAGTACTTCCGTATCCGTATTTGTTGAAAATCTACAACTCTTCTTAAGTTCGTCTTTTAATCTCTGATAATTAAAAATTTCTCCATTATAGATCAGGATGTAGCCATCTTTAACAAAAGGCTGGATACCTTCTTTTTTATCGCTGGTGATCATTAATCTCGTTGCCACTAAAAGAACTTTTTTATCATTCCAGAAACCATCATCATCGGGCCCTCTATGTTTAAGTAAAGAGATTAATTTCTTTGCATCTGTATTCGAATGATCTCCAATAATTCCCCCAATACCACACATTTTTTTAACACCTAATTTTTATTCATCAACACAATTCATTCTATTTGTGTAAATTATTTCCACTCTTTAATTTTCTTCCGCATTTCGGTTAAATATTTCTCTACTTCTAGAGTAAACGTAGCTACGTCTTTTAAAGTAAACCCTTTATTTCGTAATCTAATCGCTTCATGAATGATATGTTTTTTCTGCTTACTGAGATGTTTCTGTAATTCAACATAAGAAGGATGAAACTTAAATCCCAAATCATGCTCTGCCTCAACCCTTATGAGTTGAATAATGTTCTTGGGATAATTTATTAAAAGATAAGCTTGTGCTCCTGCCTGAACTTTCTTTAAATCTTTATTGAGGATCTGAATCAGCCACACTGCTTCTTTTTTTAGGGGCATTGGTTTAACGAATTGCTTCTGCTCAAAATTAAACTTTTCTCCCCATAACTGCTTCCAGAATGGAAATAGTCTAATTAAACGCTGCGGATGCAAGAATTTGGTTACCCCTTCTCTTTTTCCGCCTTGCAATGTTCTTAATGGAATTCCCCTGAATCTGCATTCAAAGCCGCCACAGAGAGTTTTTCTCTTCTTCTCAAACCATTGGTTTAACTTTTCTTCCTCTTTAAAATTAAAGTGATCTACAATCCCAAATAGATCGATATCGCTATGCTTGGTGCGGTCTTTGCTGAGTATCGTTCCCGCAAGATATAATGAGATTAAGCCTTTGTCTTTGAGTCGGTTTACTGTTAATTTAGATAACTGATTAATAATATTTAGGAGTTGTTTATTATCCATATTTAACCTAAACTAAATCATCTATATTAATTTAATTGTTAAGATCATCAGTGTCGTGTCCCATAACTATTTCCTTTCGGTAGGATAATCGGTTTTATTATGTTAAGCCTTCGTTTTAGTTTTTCGAATAAACACATATACTCTTGTTTCTAACACGGGTGTTTTTAAATGGGATGGTGTTGAATTATAAATTTATTTTCTTAGAAACCCAATAATCACTATGATTGGAATAATCAACAAGCTAGAGAAGAAGATAGCATAAGTAGGAGTGGTTACAGTTAATAAATATCCTCCTAACAATGGCCCAATCGCAAATCCTAAGTGGCCAACCATAGTTTGCATGGAATTGATGGTAGATCGCTTTTCAGTAGGAATATATTCTTCAGTATATGCTCCTTCAATTGGTTTGAAGAATCCGACTGAATTCCAACGGACAAACCAGTAGATATAAGCGAAAACAGTTCCGGGAATAAGCACCAGTAAACACCAGACGAAATAGAAAGAATAACTCCATTGTAAAAATGGTTTTTCATGCTTAATCCAACGATAAAGCTTTTGCCCCAGTTTAGCTGTGGGAAAACCTGCTAACGACAGAAAAACATACGCTAAAGAGATTTGGTTAAACTTTATCCCGTAAGAATCTAAGTGCGGCAAATACAAAAAAAACCAAGTATAAAAAACAATCATAAACAATAAGTTCCAAAAGAAAATAAGTCTTAAGTTATGATTAATCCAAATGTGTTTTAGACTGGACCAAGTAAAAGCAAATGTGTTTTGGGTTGATTTCAGGAATGGTTTTTCATCAACTTTAAGCCAGAAGATTAAGGTGGTAATCAGCATACTGAACGCATAGATAAACCAGAGCAGGTCAATGGCCACAAACCTACCAACTGGCTGCTTAATTTCAAAAAACAAGAAGAATAGGTATCCAGTTAATCCTGATAGTACGCCAGTTACTTTAAACAAAGTCGAGCAGGTAATATAATACTCCTGCACCTTCTCCTTCTTTTTTAGATTATCTACCATCAGCGAAGTTTCTGATCCCAACGCAAACGTACCAAATAAACCATGGAGAAAACCTAAAGTTAACAGGGCAAAATTAGAAGATATGAATGGATAAGATGCTAAGATGATAATTTCGGCGATAAACGTAATCATTACACTCTTCTTGCGCCCAAACTTATCAGCGAATATGCTGGTAGGAATTTCAAAGATTAATGCAGAGATAAATGTTATAGAAAAGTACAAAGCAATGATAGGATACGAGAAGCCTTTGATATTAAAATACAAAACACTCAATACAGATACAATGGAGAAGCCATATCTAAAGATAAAGCTAAGATAATAAGGGAGAAATTCTCTCACGTGCTTGAGATTAATCATTAGATTCAAGTAAAGATTTGAGGTTTATAAAATTAACACCTGTTAATGTTTCAATTGTAAGAGAAGATTTGTTTCAGTAAAAACCGAATCAATTGTTCTTAATCTCCACAACCTTTTTAAAATCAAAAGCATAAAAACACCCAAAATGGTTCAGAGAGAAGATAATTTCGCCCATTCCATAGAAAGAGTAGAACATAACGGCAAGCTCTTAGCTGTAATCATCCGCGGAAAAGCTTTCTCAGAATTAAAAGAATCAGGAAAGAAAATGCTTTTCGCCAGCCCGGATGATTTTCCTTTCCAGCTGGGAATCCATCATCGCCAAAAGGAAGAGACCATCCCTGCCCATGCCCATATTCCCTTTAAAGAATTAAAGAATTTTCCAATACAGGAATTTTTTCACCTAATTTCCGGAAGATTAAAGATTGATTTGTATGATGAATTAAATCAAGATAAAAAAATCAAAGAGATCATCGTCCAGAACGGTGATTCTATTGTTTTAAATACTGCCCATGGCTTTACTTTTTTAGAAGAAACTGAAATGGTAGAGATAAAACAAGGCCCTTATCGGGGCAAGGAAGAGGAAAAAAGAATACTAGGTGATAAAAAATGATACCCGTCTGTGAACCAACTTTACAAGGCAATGAATTGAAGTATGTTACTGATACGATCAAGACCGGCTGGATTTCTTCTGCCGGATCTTACTTGCAGAAATTCGAAGAGAAATTTGCAGAATATTGTACTGTTAAACATGGGGTGAGCTGCTGCAATGGCACAGTAGCTATCCATCTGGCCATAGAAGCTTTGGGTATTGGCCCGGGAGATGAAATAATCATTCCTACTTTTACCATGGCTGCTTCTTGTAATGGAGTGATTTATGCCGGAGCTAAACCAGTCTTAGTAGATTCTGAATTGGATACTTGGAATATTGATATCGATAAGATCGAAGAGAAGATCACTCCCCGAACTAAAGCGATCATGGTCGTGCATACTTATGGCCATCCGGTAGATATGGATAAAGTCAAAAGAATTGCGGATAAGCATAATCTTTATGTGATTGAAGATGCAGCTGAAGCGCACGGCGCAGAATACAAAGGTAGAAAAACAGGTAGCTTAAGCGATATTGCTACTTTTAGTTTCTATGCCAATAAAATTGTGACCTGTTTTCCTCCTGAGACCAAAATTCTGATCGAGCCTCCAAAAAGCGGCAAAGGATTAAGCAGGATGAAAAAAATATCTGAGCTTAAAGTAGGGGACTCAGTACTGACCTATAATCTTAAGACCGCCCAGAAAGAATATAAGAAAGTGACTAAAACTTTTAAGAGGGATTATAATGGAAATTTGTTAGAAATATCTTTCTCTAATCATAATCATTTTCAGACTACTCCCAATCATCCAGTTTATGTCTTAAGTAAAGGCTGGGTTCGTGCAGACCAATTAAGTCTAGGGGATGAAGTAATCCAATATATCTATCGTGGTCTAGCCTATAAAGAGATGTACACCGGAAAGAATTATACAGAGATTATGGGGCCAGAAGTCGCAGAGAGAAAAAGAAAAGAACATGCTTTGATTATTTCTCAAAGGCATGCGGAAGAAGATTCAACTTATGCTAAAATCGATTGGTCTCAGGTAGCCGCTAAGATCAGTCTAGCAAATAGAGGAAGAAAACCTTCTAAGGAAACGAGAAAGAAATTTAGCCAGTCTCAAAAAGAGAGATGGTCTGCCCTTTCTGCAGAGGATCGCAGTGCTTTCAGCCAAAAGATGAAAGAAATAGGTGCAGATCCAGCGATTAGAGAAAAGAAGCGTCTTTCCGCTTTAGTTTTAGGGCAAGATTTCTCTTATCGGGAGAAGGTAAGCAAAGGAGTTCTTCGTGCTATGGAGAAAGATTCTTATTGGGAACATTACCTTCAAGGGATGAACTTAAAACCAAATAGACCAGAACAGCACCTTCAGCACTTCTTGGAGCAGTATTTTCCTGGAGAATTTGGTTATAATGGCGATTGTCGGCTAAAAGTAAGGATTGATCGCTTGATTCCTGACTTCGTTCACCTGAAAGGAAAACGCAAAGTAATTGATTTACTTGGCTCTTACTGGCATAAACCAGAAGAATATGATCTTCGCAGAAGAAGATACAATAATTGCGGTTATGATTCACTTATTCTCTGGGAGAATGAGCTAAAAAATAAAGAGATTTTATCTGAACGTATTAAAACTTTTATCTACAATCCAAAAGTAAAGATTGTTAAAGTATCCCAAATAATTAAAAAGAATTATTCCGGGAAAGTACATAATATTGAAACTGTTGATAATCATAATTACTTTGCCCACGGAATATTAGTTCATAATTGTGGAGAAGGCGGGATGGTCGTAACCAATAACGATAAATGGGCCGAAGAAATGAAAAAATTAAGAAATCATTATTTTGGCCTGCCCAGATTTATCCATCCGAAAGTAGGCTACAATTATCGCCTAACCAATCTGCAGGCGGCCATAGGCCTGGCCCAATTAGAGCGGATTGATGAATTAGTGAAAGCTCGCAGGAATAATGCTCAGTTGTACAATCAGCTTTTAGCCGGTGTAAAAGGAATAACCACTCCTCCGGAAGCTGAATGGGCTAAAAACGTTTATTGGATGTATGGTGTTTTAATCCAAGATGATTTTGGTAAGACCATGCCCCAGTTGAGAGAAAGATTAGAACAGCGGGGAGTGGAAACCAGGACTTTCTTCATTGGCATGCATAAGCAGCCGATGTACCTTAATTCTCCTAAACCAAATTATCCTGACTGCGCCGGAAAATATCCGGGTTCAGATGAATTAGAAAGAAAAGGCTTTTATCTGCCCTCTTCCAGCCACTTGACTAAAGAGCAGATTGAATTTATTGTGGAAAAGATTAAAGAGGTTCAGGAGTTAAGATAGATTATAATCGTAAAGTTAAGAAGGTCTGTCAATGAACCAAGAAAGATTCTGGGATGAGGTCTGGAATTCAGATTCTTTTACAGATAAAACCGAACTGATTGATCATCTCATGCATAAAAGCGCAGTGGATTTCTCTTACCAATTGCTAGGTGATATTAAAGATAAGAGATTATTAGAGATAGCCTGTGGAAGCGGAGCCCAGGCTTTATTCTTTTGCAGGGAAGGGGCAGAATTGGCTGCTATTGATATCTCTGAAAAAAGCATCTCCGAGACCAGAAAGGTTCTTACAGAGAACAATTTCAGGCAGGTTCAGGTCAAGAAAATGGATGCCCGGGCTCTTTCTTTTCAAGAGAATACTTTTGATTTGGTTTATTTCAATTCTCTGCTCATGCACATTAAAGATGAAGATCAGGACAAGGTTATCCAAGAAAGCCTGCGTGTGCTCAAGCCTGGAGGAAAATTAATCTTTATTGAAACTTTAAAGCATTGGCTCTTCGCTTTTCCTTATCGCACTTTCTCTCCTTACCGCCATTCCCGACCGGAATACATCCCTTTTAAGTTCCTAAAGAAAATCCAAGCTAAACACAGGGAATTTTACCTCTTTTCCTGTTTTTTCTTATTTTTGTTTTTTCTTATCAAGAACAAAAGAATTGTCAGCAAGCTCTTTCATGCTCTTTCCAGAATAGATAACTTTTTAATGCAGGTCATCCCCCCTTTAAGAAAATTAAGCTGGGTGACGGTAGCTTGGATTCAGAAATAAATAAGATTAAAGATTTAACCCATTTTGTTTCAGTAGTTCTACCTTCTTATAATGAGCGGGCTAATATCCAAGAGGCTATCGAACGTATTTCTAATAGTTTAGGCTCTCAATTATTAGAGATAATTGTGGTTGACGATAATTCTCCTGACCAGACCTGGAAATTAGTTGAAGAATTACACCATCCGAAAGTAAGATTAATCCGCAGGATCAAAGAAAAAGGCCTTTCCTCAGCTTTAGACGACGGAATTCGCGCTGCTAAAGGCAAAGTCATCGTCTGGCTAGACTGCGATTTAGGTTTATCCCCTGAGGAGATTCTTGGATTGGTTTCAAAATTAGATCAATACGATGTAGCTATCGCTTCTAGATATGTAAAAGGCGGCGCAGATCCTCGCCCCAAGTTCCGAGTTTTATTAAGCATCTTGATCAATGCTTATGCTATGTTACTCTTAGGTTGGGGAGTAAGAGATTATACCTCTGGCTTTGCCGCAGTAAGAAAAGAAGTATTTGATAAAGTTCACTTCTCCCGAAAAGGTTTTGGCGAATATTTTATCGAGTTTGCCTATAAAGCCAAAAAGAATAAGTTCAAGATCATCGAGGTTCCTTGTAAATATCAGATCCGTCCAGGAGGGGTCTCTAAGTCTGACGGGGATTTATGGACTTTATTCCGCTTGGGTAAAGATTACGGTTTAAAAGTCTTGAAATTAAGGTGGGGATTAGAAAAATGAGTGAACTTATTTCCATGATTAAAGAAAATTGGTTCCGCTACTTTAAATTCCTTTTCGGCGGTGGTTTGAGCCTGCTCCTGAATCTAACGGTGACTTATCTCTTAACTGAATTTTTCCAGTTATGGCATATGCTCTCTTTTGCTCTTGCTCTTTGTCTAGAAATTTTATTTTTGTTTGGCTATCATTCTATGATTACTTTTAGAAAGAAAGGTCATTTCCTGAAGTTTGTTATCGTGATCTTATTCATCAGTGCTCTGAATTGGGTGGGAGTTTATTTATTAAGCGTAATTCTAAGAGTGTATTACCTGCTTTCGATAATACTGGTGGCTTTGATCATCTCAATATTGAATTATTTCTTGAATAAGAGATTGGTGTTCAATAGAGTGGAGAACCAAAACCTTTATTAATAATCTTTCTCCCCCGAAGTTTAAGTTAAAATGGTGGAAAAAGTGAATCAAAATTCAGAAAAAGATAAACCAGCTGTAGGATCGAATTATACTACTCGCACTACCTGCCGGGTTTGTAATTCTCCTAAATTAAGCCCTTTGTTCTCTTTAGGCACCCAATTCCTCAACGATTTCCCCACCAAAGAAAATATTTCTACAGGAAGAAAAGCTCCTTTAGAGATGGTTTTCTGCGAGAATTGTACTTTAGTGCAGTTAAAGCATACTGCTCCCCAAGAGCTTCTCTATAGCAGATTCTATTGGTACAAGTCCGGGGTAACTGAGACCATGAAAAAAGCTCTTAAAGAGATTGCTGAAATCGCAGAAAAAAGGTTCAATCTGAAGTCGGGAGACGTAGTTTTGGATATTGGCTCTAATGATGGAACTTTATTGAGGCAATTTACTGTTCCTAATTTGATTACCATTGGCATAGAGCCAGCCACTAACCTTGCAGAAGAAGGAAAGCAGGGAATTACTCATTTCCTCAACGATTTTTGGATCTATGATAAGTATTGGTCAGTAGTCGGGAAAAAAGCTAAAATCATTACTGCTCTAGGCATGTTTTATGATATGGAAGACCCTAATCAGTTCATCGCAGATGCAGCCAGGGCCTTAACTGAAGATGGAGTTTTTATCGCTCAATTGATGTGCCTGAAGAATATGCTGGATGGAAATGATGTAGGAAATATTTGCCACGAACATCTAGAATATTATTCTTTTTCCTCTTTAGAACATTTGTTTGGAAAAAACGGTTTGGAAATCTTTGATATTGAAATTAATGATGTCAATGGCGGAAGTTATCGTTTGTATGCAAAAAAGAAAGGGGTCTTAATCAATATCCCATCAGGAGCAGCAGAACGTATCGCTAAAGTTAAGTCTGAGGAGAAAGATTACCGCAATAAGCAAGTATATTTAGACTTTTTCCAGCACCTGGAACAGAACAAGAAGAAATGCGTGGATTTCATCAAGCAGGAAACTGCCCGAGGAAAAAAAGTCTGGGTTTATGGCGCTTCCACTAAAGGTAATGTCATCTTACAGTATTATGGCTTAGACCATACCTTAATTACCGCTGCCTCAGAGAGAAGCCCCTGGAAATTCGAGCGATATACGGTCGGAACAGGAATTCCTATTCTTACTGAGGAAGAAGCTAGGAAAGCTCAGCCGGATTATTTTTTAGTTTTACCTTATGCTTTCTTTAAAGAGATGTATGCAAGGGAAACTGAATGGAGATTAAAAGGCGGAAAATGGATCGTGCCCCTGCCGGAGTTTAGGATTGTGGAATAAATTTTACAAAATTAAGTTCCTGAAATCCAATAATTTTATAAATTAATCATCTTTTGAAATATTATGGCTGCTCAACAAAAAAAAGCCCTAATCTTGGGTATAACCGGTCAAGACGCATAGAGCGAGACATACGGTTCATACCTTGCGGAAGTACTCTTAGAAAAAGGCTATGAAGTTCATGGTTTGATTAGAAAATCCGCTACCGGGAATACTATTAACATTAATCATTTAATCAAAGATAAAGAAGAAAAAATCATCCTGCATAAAGGAGATTTGGCCGATACTACTTCCATTTATCGCATCATCAACGAAGTTAAGCCAGACGAGATTTATAACGAAGCTGACCAGGATCATGTCACCTGGAGTTTCGCCTCTCCAGATTATTCCTGTGATATCACCGGAGCAGCAGTTTGCCGGATTTTAGAGATTATTAAACAGGTCAATCCTAAAATAAAATATTTTCAGCCGGTTTCCTCTAATATGTTCGGCCAGGCAGTAGAGATCCCTCAAAATGAGAATACTGCTTTCAGGCCTCAAAGCCCTTATGCTGCAGCCAAAGTCTTTGCCTATACTCTCTGCAAGTTTTATCGTGATGTTTTTGGATTGCATGTCTGTACCGGAATATTCTACAATCACGAATCGCCGAGAAGGACTGCAGATTATGTTACCAGAAAGATAACCACTGCCGCTGCCAGGATCAAACTGGGCCTGCAAACAGAATTATACCTGGGAAATTTGGACACTAAAATAGATTTTGGCTACGCCAAGGAATACATGGAAGCTGCCTGGACACTAATGCAGCAGCCCAAAGCCGAGGATTATATTATTTGTACTGGAGAAGTACATTCTGTGCGGGAATGGCTGGAAGAGGCTTTTAAAGTGGTAGGATTAAACCCTGACGATCATGTTAAATTTGATCCTCGTTTCGCCCGTCCTAGCCAGACCAGCACTCTTTTGGGAGATAATTCCAAAGCTAAGAGAGTTTTCGGTTTCGCACCTAAAATAAAATTTAAAGAATTAGTTCGGTTGATGGTCGAGCATGATCTGAAAGAGGCGGAGATAGAGTTGAGATTAAAAAGATAAATCCATTTTTTCTATTGTTCTATTTAAAGAACATATGTTCTGCTTAAAGAACAAACCAATACCAAAAACTTTAAATAGAACAACCACTTTTATCTAAATCATGATTTATAAATACGCTCTTCTTAAAGTAATTAAGGCCATTATTCGGGAAAACAAAGATTTAAGCCTGCGGGAAATCGCTAAAAAAGCTAGGGTTGGGCCGAGTACAGCTAAAGCAAGTTTAGATTATCTGGAAAAAAACTGGTTTGTGGAGAGAAAAGTAGTGGGAAAAACCCATCTTCTAAAAGTGGAAGGCAGTTCTCCTTTAGTTAAGCAGGCGAAAATTTTATTTTCTTTAGCGGAATTAAACTCTTCTGGGTTAATTCAGGAGATGCTGGAAAAATTTTCTTCTGAAAGTCTGATCAGCATTACTTTATATGGTTCAGTAGCTAAAGGGCTTGATGATCAGCAAAGTGATATTGACCTTTTGATTATTACCAGAAAAAAGATAAACAATCTTTCATTTAAATCAGAGAAAAAGCTTTCCCGGGAAGTAACTTACTTAGAGTATACTTATCATGACTGGAAAGAAAAAGCAGAAAAGGATCCCACTTTTTATAAAGAAGTAATTTTTAATTGTATTCCTCTTTATGGAGAGAAGCCGGTGGTGTTGTGATGGATATTAGAGAATGTTTAGGTCAGGGACTGCTAAAGAAAGACCAGCCAAGCTCTGAAAAAGCTTCTCGCTCGTTAGAGGTGGCTGCAGAAAAGTTAGAGAAAGCAGAACAGCTTCTTTCTTTAAAAGTAATGGATATGGCTTTAGTCAACGCTTACTCCGCGATGTTCCATACTTCCCGGGCACTTTTATTCAGAGACGGGTACAAAGAGAGAAGCCACTATGCTCTTTATATTTATCTTAAAGAGAAATATGCCGATAAGATTGAACTAAAGTTTCTTAACGAATTGAATGTGTTGCGGTTAGAAAGGCACGAAATCTTTTATGGATTGGAAGCAGTCGAGCCTAAAGAGAGAGAAGTAAAGCAAACGATTCAGTTAGCCAAAGAGTTTATTGCCAGAATAAAAAATCTGCTCTAGTCTTACTGGCTAATTTGATATCCAAACAAATCCATCCCAAATCTTTATAAACACTACCCCCAAATAGTAAACCGACCATGCCAAAACCAATAGAAGCGATTATTCTTGACCTTGATGGGACTTTGATTGAGGGCGGAACTCTGAACAAGTTTCACCCCCATTTAAAAACGCTGATTAGAAATGCGCGTAAAGAAGGAATTCTCTTTACGCTTTCTTCTGGACGGTGTTTCCCAGAACAATTTGTATATTTTACCCGATTAATTGCTCCTGATAAACCGTGTCAGAAAGAAGCAATTTTGTATGAAGAAAGTGCCTTGCGTTTATTTGATGAGCAAGGGGAAATTGGCCAACCGGTTGTTTTAGGAGGATTAACTCCGGAACAAAGACAGGAAATTAATGCTTTTGCTTATGAGCATAATCTTTACGATAGTTTGGTAAGCCAGGCCAGTAGCGAATCTTATCAGCATATGATCGGCTATGTCACTCCTACTTTTATCTCTGAAGGAAGGACCAATTCAGATTTATTAAAAAGAAAACATCTTCAGATCAAAGAAGCTTTAGAAAGACGATTCCAGTTTGTGGAAGTAACCAGGTCTGCAGATGCAGTAGACATTAAATCTAAGGGAGTAAGCAAAGCTAAGCAGGTGCAATTATATTCAGAGCTAACCGGAATTCCTCTGGAGCAGATGGCTTATTTCGGCGATTCTGGAAATGATCTGCCGGCGATAAGCAAGATAGGTCTAGCTGGTGGTTATGTAGTCTATGTGGGAAAAGATACAGAAGAGGAGAGGGAAGTAAGACAACTTCCAAACTATTTTATCCCAGAACAAAAAGGACCATTGGGAACAGTGATAGGAATAGAAAATATATTATGGTTTAATCAAAAGGTGAAAACAGAATAGGGCATCTAAAAATGGAAAAAGATTATCAATATGATTTAACACCCGAACAGATTAAGGGAAGAGAAGTTGTATTTACTACTGGTTTAGGCCAGGCCAATATCCATGATCCTAACCAGCCCAGATACTTTGACCACGTTTTAAACAAATTATTTCCAGGATTAAGAACCGCAGGAATGATGAATTACGGAGAGGGAAGCAGATGGGATGATAGAAAATACAGGTTAAACCCGCCTTTTATTCATCCTTCAAATGAACATATTGTAGTTCCCATGGGACTAACCTATTTCGGAGCTTCCATTGCAGACATTCATAGAAGCGATGAAGTTAATCAAACCCTTAAAACAATGGGAAGAGAAATACATGATGATTCCTGGGCTTTCTTCTCCAGAGCGATCGGGGTGGCTTTTGTTCCAGTAACTAAAGACGGCCAGGTTTTCGTCGGGAAAAGAATAGGTTCTTTATATCCTGGCTACCTTAACGCAGTAGCAGGTGGAGTAGATTATGCCGGACAGCCTTCTCTATACCATTTCAAAGAACAGGCTATCCAAGAATTAAAAGAAGAATATGGTCAAAGATTAGAATTAGTCGAAGCACCTAGATTTGTAGGAATCGCTTCTCATCCTTTGAAAGGTGATGCAGATGTAGTTTGGGTGGGAAGGATCGACGCTCCTGCAGAATATTTCACTTCCGGCAGATGGAGAGAAGAAAGAAAAGATGTTGAGCATGCTCCAGAACTGGTTAGAATAGCCCACCCTACAGAGAGAGATAAATTACTCAATAGAGGATGGTTTAATCATAAAGATTTTACAACGGTAAGAGTGCATTTCCCAGGAATAATGTATTCTACCAGATTAGGATTAGAATCTTTGACTGAAGATGATTTTAGGAAGGAATGATTTCTTAATTTTTTTTATCTATCTTTTCAGAACCAGTCTAATTTTCCTATCCAAAAATCTTCCCTAAACCACTTTTTTTCTTTAATAATTTAGAATTAACAGCTGCCATAGACCTACTCGCATCTCTGGTCACATTCCGAGCGATCAGATCCATCCCCTGAGGGAAACTAGGTGCATCCCAGGGGAAAGATTTGCCGTTAAGATGCAATTTCCATAATCTTAGATCAGACTCTGCCATGATCTTAACCAGCTGATGGAAAGTAACTTTCGGCTCCCAGCCTAAAATTTCTTTGGCTTTACTGGGATCTCCGCAGAGCTGGTGTACTTCCATCGGTCGATGTAAATTTTTCTCGCTGATAACATGATCTTTCCAATCCAGGCCAACTGCCGCAAAGGCTTCCTCAGCGAATTCTTTGACCGAATGAGTCTCGCCAGTAGCTACCACAAAATCGTCCGGGGTATGATGCTGCATCATTCTCCACATGGCTTTAACAAATTCTGGAGCATAACCCCAATCTCGTTTTGCCTCTAAATTACCTAATTTCAAATCTTTCTGTAATCCTAACTTAATTTTCGCTGCCGAGTTAGTAATTTTTCTAGTCACGAATTCCATTCCCCGTAACGGGCTTTCATGATTAAATAAAATTCCGTTACTAGCAAAAAGACCATAAGAGTGGCGGTAAATCCGATTCATATGGAAAGAGTGTAATTTCGCAGCCGCATAGGGAGAGTTAGGGATCATGGGAGTTCTCTCATCTTGGGGACATTCTTTCGAGCCACCATACAATTCGCTGGTAGAAGCCTGATAATATTTAATGTTTTTATTTAAGTGCCTAATTATTTCTAAAAATCTGGTAGATCCGCTGGCATCGATTTCCGTAGTCAATAAAGGCTGGTCAAAAGAAGCACCTACAAAACTCTGCGCGGCTAGGTTATAAATTTCGTCAGGGTTGGAAACTGTTACTGCTTCTAATAATGAGGCCATATCACATAAATCTGCAGGAATAAGAGTGACTTTATCCAAGATGCCTAGATGCTGTAATCTCCAGAAATTGGGGGAAGAAGTTCTTCTGTAGGTGCCATAGACTTTATAGCCTTTCTCTAATAATAGTTTAGCCAGATAAGGTCCGTCCTGGCCGGTTATGCCCGTAATTAAAGCGGTTTTCATCAGATCAGTTTCTTCCTAAATAGTAGTTTAAAAAGTTTCTGCAACTCTGGGAGATAGATCATGATCCTAAATGTAGAATTATTCCTTTCTCGATTAGTTAACTACTCCCAAAGAGTAATTTTACCCAAAGATTTATATAGTCGTTTAGTTCTAGACTAATAAAATGTATCAATCAATTGCAGCAGGATTAAGTTTACTGGCTCTAGCTGGAGCTGGTTGTAGTAAAGATTACGATTTTACTTCTCAAGGCGGTTCGTTTGAAATTGAAATTGATGGTGAAGAATCCTGGGCTAAATATAATTGGTTTAGAGAGCAGAATGGTAAACGAGCGGATCTTAATGGTCTTGGTGCGCTTCTATTTATGCTGGATGCAGATAATGATGGTGAAGTAACTGAAGAGGAGCTTAACGGGCCACTTAAGTGTGAACGTAGAAATTTCCTTGATGCTCAATATCTTAAAGAAAAAGATTCTTGCATTTTATATTTTTCTGGCCCCCCTAAAAAAGTTCAAAAAGAATAATTAATCTTTCCTTTCTTAGAACCGCGTATCATTATATCAAATCACTTTAATCATCGGGATTTGATACTTCTAAAAGTGATTTGATTATTAGGAAATAACTTTGACATCATTTTAGTTTATCCGAAAATTGAAGTTATTTCCTATACCTTTAAAAATAGCATTTTTCGCTTCCTAGCCCATGGTTACTTATACCCATAAGGCTCTGCGGGGAGCTACCAATGTTTTATTCTTCAGCGTTTTAGCTTCGATCATCGCTTACCTGACCAGAATCGTTTTAGCCAGAAATCTTTCCACCGAAGAATTCGGTCTCTTCTATTCAGTTTTTACTGTTATTATCTTTTTTCTTTTCTTCCGCGATCTGGGTTTCGGAGAGGCTTTAGTCAAGTACATCGCTGAATTTCGTGCCCAGAACCAGCCGGAAAAGATAAAGACTGCAATAACTTCCGTCTTTACTTTCCAACTTATTGGTTCAATATTGATTGCCATAATTTTTCTAATTTTCTCTGATTATTTGGCCGTGCATTACTTCAAAAATCCCCGGGCAGCTTTAATTTTAAGAGTATTGGTGCTCTATACTATCTTCAGCGTTTTGTTTACTACCATTAAAGCGGTCTTTCAAGGTTTCCAGCAGATGTTTCTGTATTCTACCATCGAGTTTGCCAAGAATCTTATCATTTTGGTTTTAATTCTTTTATTCTTTTACTTTAATCTCGGAATTTTTTCTCCGGTATTGGCTTTTGTCATGGTCTCACCTATTTTATTTCTTATTTATTTTCCTTTCCTTCTCAAGAGATGCCTTTTTTTTCAGCATAAGCTCACTCATTTCAAAGAAGTTTCCAAAAAATTGATCTTTTTCAGCATTCCCGTATTTGCGACTTCAGTTGGAGGAATGATTATCGGCTATGTGGACACTTTGGTTTTAACTTATTATGGGACTTTAACTCAAGTTGGAATTTATAATGCTGTCTTGCCCTCAGCTTTAATTTTTATTTTCTTTGGGAAAGCTTTGTGTTCAGTAATCTATCCCCTCTCTTCAGAGTTATGGGCGAAAGGCGATAAAAAAAGGCTTTCCCAAGGAATTAGCTTATTGCATAGATATGTCTTTGTGTTAATAATTCCGATCATGATTCCAATTATAGTCTACTCAAAATTTTTCTTAACTACTTTTTTTGGTGTGGATTATGGAGCAGGGGCTCTTGCTTTCCAGATTTTGCTCGTCGGAGTTTCTTTTTACATTCTAGCTTCCGTAAATAATAATATGATCTCCGCTATTGGAAAACCAAAAGAAGTTACTGTAATCGTTTTCCTGGCTGCCGCCTCTAACTTCGGATTGAATATTCTTTTAATTCCCAAGTACGGAATAAATGGGGCTGCTTTTGCCACTGCCTTTTGTTATTTTTTCTCATTAGTGGCCTCTACTTTGCGCATAAGAAAACATATCGGATTAAAAGTACCTCTAAAGCAATGGTTGCTCTTAGTCTTTCCTACTTTATCCATTTACTTGATTACTTTATTTATGAAACAGAATCTAACTTACAATATTTGGATCAATCTTTTCCTTTCAGTTTTTGTTGCTACCATCATTTATTTAATCCTCATCTTAATCTTCGGCTTAGTTAACCTCAAAGAATTAAAATATTATTATCAGTTATATCGGAAAAAATAAATTTATTATTTAAAAATGCTTAAGTATGAACCAAAACCGAATTGTATCTTGAACGGGTTAATTTATCTTTTAATTTTAATTACTTTCGTCATCTCTTTGTACCATTATAATTTTTATCTTAGTACTGAAGATAGGCCCATAGGATCTTTTGACCTAAATAATGGCAGCCAAGAGATTGGTTATAAGAGAACGGTCATGGGCGCTTATGCCGGAGAGTTAGGGGATGGTTCCAGAAATGATTTGGAGAAAGGATTTTACCTCACCCATAATACTAAGAGAATTCCTGTATTCTTTCTAGATGGTTATTCTTTTATGGATTCTTCCAGTTTGGATCCAGCCACTAGCAGTTATGTCCCTCCTCGATACGGCGAAGTCGCAGTTTATGGATATAGAACTAAAGAAGCTATCTATGCTCTTAGCATCAATAATCACGATTATAATTATATCATTTATGTTCTCTCTTTTTTCGCCGGTCTTTTTGTCTTAGCTTTTTTCTTCAGAGAATGGAAGATTACTTGGAGGGGATTCGAAAATGCCTGATTGGCTAACCCATCTACTTATTGGACTAATCTTAATAGAATTAATTCCTTTAAAAAAGAAGGGCTGGAAAAGCCTAATTTTGTTAGGAACTATTCTTCCGGATATCTTAACTAAACTTCTCTTAGTGGAAAAATGGGTTCCTCTCCCGGAAGGCTTCTCTATTTTAACTACATTTCATAAACCATTTATTTTAATTCTTTTTATTCTTTTGGTCGCACCTTTATTCAGGTCTACCTATCGTATAATTGTTTTCGCTTTAAGCCTGGGCACAGCCAGCCATATTCTTTCGGATTTTATGCTTCATCATCTCGATCCAGCCAGCGGAATCATGCTACTCTATCCATTTTCTCTCGAAAGATTTAGTTTAGGCTGGATCTGGCCGGAAGAGTCTTATCTTATTTTTATTCCTTTGCTGTTAGTTTATTTGGGAATTATATTGTTTAAAAGTCTGTTAAAGAAAAAAATGATTAGATCTAAACTTAGTCCCAATAAGTTAGAATAGTTTATAATACAGATAACTGCAAAAGTTACAGCACTTATCTATGCAGTATCTAATAGTAAACTGCATAAGATATAACACCTTGCGAGTGCAGTTTACTATATCATAACCCTTAAAAAACAAACCAATATTATTTTAATAAAACCGAGACCTTAATCACTTAAAATGGAGCGCATAACTTTCCTTAAGCAGGTATTTGAAGAGTTTAACCGAGAACAGGTGCAATATTGTGTTCTACGCAATTATGAATTCTTATTAGGTGCAGGAACGCCAAAAGATATCGAAAGTTTGGATACAGTTATCGCCAAGAAAGACTTAGCTAAAGTAGATCGAATTCTTACCCAGTTCGGTTTTCAGAAACGTAAACCTCAATTTTCATTACAGCATAAAGCTTATTTCAAGTTAATTAATATCCAAAACAATTTCCACAAAGTAAGTTTTGATCTTCAAGTGGGAGGAGTGCATTGGAACGATATCTCTTATCTAGATGAGGAAATTCTTCAGAATCGGATCAAAACAGATTTCTTTTATGCGCCTTCTGATAATGATACTTTGGTGATGCTTCTGACTCATTCTGTGCTAGGAAAAAGATTCTTTAAACCTAAATATCAACAAATTTTGCTCTCATTGTATCCTAAAATCAATCAGAAATATGTTTTTGAAAAGCTTTCTAATATTTTTAACCCAAAAATAGCCCAACACTTGCTTCTTTCTGTAAAAGAGAATAATTTCAACCAAATCAAAACTTATCCGCTTGCAGCTTACTTTATTCTTAAAAAACCGCAAAACTATTTTACTTTCGCTGCACTCTCCTGGCGCTGGTTCTGGCAGTACCAGAATCCTCTCAGATTAGCGCCATTGATCAGCGTGGTTGGCCCGGACGGCTCTGGTAAATCTACTTTAGTACAGAGGATCAACGAATGTCTTCAATCCACCCAGAGAAAAACCGTTTTGATCTATACCGGAAGAGGAAGAGACCATTTCTTACCTATAACCTTTCTCGGTAGAAAATATAAACATTCGGAAAAAAAGAAAGACATTCAAAAGGGTGATTCCACCTTAACTAAAACCTCCAATTGGAAAAGAAGATTAATTTATACCTGCGTTGCCCCTATCTTTACTCTAGACTTGCTTCTACGTTATTATTTCCGCATCCTTCCTCGACGCTTCAAAGGAGAAACAGTCATAACCGATAGGTATTGTTCTGATATTGTCTTGATGAAACACGTTCCCTTCTGGTTTAAACGGGTCTTGTTAGGTTTATTTCCTAAACCCACTATCTCTATTTATCTTTATAATGAACCCGAAATGCTGCATCAGCGCCGGCCGGAAGAGTCTATCCCTGAACTGAAGAGGCAGATGGAGATTTTTGAACTGTTTAAATATTCTTTAAAACTGAAGACTGAAGAGAAAGGTATAACTCAATCAAGATCTTCTGAATTTATCCTCTCCCATCTGTTAAAGAATTGGAATTAACCTAGCTGGAATTAGCTTTTTTCTTCTTAATCGCTTCTTCATATAAATTTAGAAATTTTTGGGTTATCTTCTCTACTGAGAATTCCTGCGCTTTCTGGTAAGCTCTTTCTACCATTTCTAAATCCGGGTTATTTAAAGCATGATTTATTGTTTCTGCTAGCGATTCTACATCTCCTGGTTTAGCGAAAAACACACAGCCCTCAGCGATTTCTTTTAGCTCCGGAAGGTCCGTAGTTACTACCGCTGTCTTACAAGCCATTGCTTCCAGCAGACAAGAAGGGTTGCCTTCTGTGCCTTCTAAATGAGGATAAGGCAGTACTACTAAATCGGCCAGGTTAACATAATCTTCAATAACTACCTCTTTTTCAATGAATTGAACATAACTTTCAATACCCAGCTTTTTTATTAAATGGAAATATTTTTCTTTTGCCTGCACTAAGTTTCTGGGAGCAAACACAAATAACGTCTCAGGATTTTTTTGAATGATTTTAGGAATACTCTGGATTAAATATTCCGTTCCTTTTATTTCCCACATTGCCCCATAGTAAAATAAAATATTTTTCTGGCCATAGTTATATTTTTTTTTGAGCTTTTCTTTTTGCTGGGGATAAAACCTACTTAAATTAATATGAGACCCGATGATGCGTATTTTCTCTGCTTCTATTTTTTTACTGCAGAGTCTATCCGCAAATATAGCCGTAGGAACGGTAATTATATCTGCATAATTAAGTAAATGATAAGAAATATTTCCGAGCATACTTAATAGTTTACTCCCGCTTTTAGCAGTTACATCTTTCCTGATGGAATAAGATTTTAGAGTATGGATGACCACTGCTTTGCGAGCAAAGAACTTCTGGGCCAGTAAGCTCCTCAGCACTAACAACGGAGCTGAACTAAAGCTATGCAATACCTCAATTTTATTGCTTTTAGTAAGCTTCCGAATTGCTAAAGGGAAAGCAAGAAGTTTATTATATACGGCTAATTTGTTGATATTCTTTATCCGAAGAAAAGCAACCCCCTCTTTTTTCTCAAAAGCAGGAAGGTTCCATTTATTACGAGAAACGATAGTTACTTCCTGCTTTTCTTTAGCCAGTTGCTGGGCTAAGTTAATAGTAGTGATAGCTAGAGATTCTTTTTGGTGAGGCTGTAATGCTGAGACTAGCAGAGCGATATGCATTTTAAATTCGTATTAATTGGGTTATTTAAAAGTATTGAAATAAGAGATTGTTTCAAACGGTCTGGTTAATCAATAATTATCCTATGGACTTCAAAACCAGAATCTTTATATAATACTAACCTGAGGGATATTTCTCTGAAAAAAAGGTATATTTTCCATGGTCAAAGTATTATTTTTACAGGAAATCTGGTTCCCTTATCAGGGGGTGATGAACCTTTCTGCTTCTCTTAAAAAAGCTGGGCATAGCACAGATATCGCTATCGGTAAAGATGCTTATCTTTTAGAGGAGATTAAGCGGATTAAGCCAGAAATTGTAGCTTTCCCCATAACTACTTCTCATCGGAATTTTATGCTGCGTATAGCCAGAAGGATAAAAGAGAAAAAATGGCCCGTGCTTATTGTCATAGGAGGATACGACTGCTCTTTTTTTCCGGAGATGATTGAGCAGAATAAAGATATTGATGTTCTCTGCCGTGGTGAGGGCAACGAGGCCTTGATAGAATTATGTAATTGTCTGACTGGGAAAAAGGACCATTCCCGGATTCAGAACCTTTGGGTCAGGAAAGGAAATAAAATCATCAAAAACGAGCTGGCTCCTTTTGTTGACTTGAATAAGCGGCCTTTTGACGATCAGGAGATTTATAGAAAATACCGCTATTTCCGGGATATAGAATTCGTTCAGGTAATGGTGGGGAGAGGATGTCCTTATAACTGCTCTTATTGTTTCAACCATAAGTACCGGGAGATGTACTTTCCGGTGAGCAAGCAATATTGCAGCTTAAGAGAGCCGGAAAGGGTAATTGAAGAAATATTAATACTTAAGAATAAGTATGGCTATAAGAATATTTTCTTTAACGACAGCACTTTAGCCTATAACCAGAAATGGCTTTCTGATTTCCTAAATCTGTATAAAGAGAAGATAGACCTGCCTTTTTCCATTAATGCCTGCGCGAATGAGGTTAATGAAGAATTTTGTAGACAGATTTCGGAGACTAATCGATGCTATCTGATTAGGATGGGTGTTGAGGCTGGAAATGAGAATTTTAGGATGAAAATTCTAAGGAAGACCCAGACTTCTAATCAGAAATTAGAGCATGCTGCAGCTCTTCTGCATAAGTATAATTTAAAAGTTTCTTATCAGTTTATGATGGGTTTGCCCGGTGAGACTTTAGAAATGGTAGAGGAAACTTTAGTACTATTAAAAAAATTATCTACAAAAGATACCATCTGTGCAGGAAATATTTTTAAGCCTTTCCCCAAACTAGACATCACCGAATATGGCTTATCCATTGGCCAGTACGATCCTAAACTTATCGGCGGAGATTTGATTGGAAATAAGACTTTAAACTTTTACGATTGTTTTCGGAAGGATGAAGAAGGGCAGAAAATATTAAGATTATCACGCTTTTGTCATTTTTACATTAAATTTCCGTTCTTGCGGCCTTTCATTAAAAAAATATTATTAAAGATACCCGATAATGTTGGGTATCGAATTATCTGGAAGTTTTCGGATATTTATTTCACCAATAGGCATCATATTAATGCCTCTTATCGTTACTTATTAAAGTACTTGACTAGATATGCTTTTAAGACTTTTAGATGAATTTATAGAAAGATAATTAATTCCTCAAATGGGTATTATACCCCGTTGCTTGCAACGGCAGAAATAACCAACGAATAGATACCATTTGAGGTTAAAAATACCCTGCAGCTGTTGCTGATAAGCAACTAGGGAATCAGCAGGTTCGCGTATGCTGCGATTGGGATTTTTTATTTTCATAATGATTATAAATAGATTGTAATTAAAATAAGGGATGGTAATAATTACAGCTTCTTTAATGTGCGCCAGCCAGCTTTATCTGTATCGGGACATTCATGCCTTGCTCAAAGCCGGGATCGATATGTTCCACTTTGATATTATGGATGGGGAATTTGTAGAAAATATCGCCCTAAATTTTGATTTGATCCAAGAACTGAGAAAATTAACCCATAAAAAATTTGATGCCCATTTAATGGTCTGTAAACCTTCCAAATATATAAAACGGCTAAAAGAGGCAGGAATAAACATCATTTATTTCCATATAGAATCTGATGAGGATCCTAATTACGTTATTGACTTAGTAAAGAGACATAATCTGGAAGTGGGGATAGTAATAAATCCAAAAACTCCGGTGGAAAAGATTTTTCCTTACCTTGAAAAGCTGGATTATGTTATGTTTATGACCGTCCAGCCAGGCTTTACGGGGCAAACCTTTGAAAGATCAGTCTTAGATAAAATTAGGCAGTTTAATGTCTTTTCCAAAGAGAAAAATCCTCGTTTAAAATTAATTGGGGATGGTTCGATAAATATAGATACTCTAGAATTATTAAATAAAGTGGGTGTGGAAATATTTGTGGGCGGTACTTCTGGGTTATTTACTCGGGAAGGTTTTAATAATAATTTGGAGATGTTAAAACAAAGAGATCAACTAATTTTGGCTGGAGAAAAGAGGGTGAATCTATGTTAATTATAAACCATCAAATAAATTCCATCGGACAACTCCAAAATACCCCTAAAAAATTCGGAGTTGAAGTTGATTTAAGAGCATACAATAATCGAATAATTCTTAATCATGAACCTTTCCTTGAGGGGGAAGATTTTGAAGAGTTTCTAAAACATTATCATCATGCTTATCTCATTCTAAACATTAAGTGCGAAGGAATAGAGAGACTAGTGATTGGATTAATGGATAAATTTAGGATTAGAGATTATTTTCTTCTTGACGTAACTCCCCCTTTCATTTTTAAATTAGTGAATCAGGGGATTAGTAAGATTGCGGTTCGTTTCTCTGAGATGGAAAGTATTGAGACCTGCCTTAACTTAAAAGGAAAATTAGAATGGGTTTTTGTAGATAATCTGACCCATTTACCGGTTGAACATGATGCTTTCAAGACTCTTAGAAAATATTTTAAACTCTGCATAGTTTCCCCAGAATTATTAAATCGGAACGAAATCGAGTCGGTTAAAGAAATCTTAAAAGATAATCCGGTTGACGCCGTGCTTACTGATAAAATATATGATTGGGAAGAGCTGGCTGAACAAAAAAAGGAGAAAAATAAATGTTAAAATCTATTCGCAGAAAATTTGAAAAAGTAAAGTTCCATCTTCAATTGGATCGGTTCAATAAAGGAGAGATTGCTTTAATTCCCACCTACATTCAGCTGGAACCAACTGTTAGATGCAATCTTAATTGTATTACTTGTACTAGAAATAAAGTAATCGGAACTTATAAGAAATTTGATCTTTCTCTTGAGGAGACAGACAAAATTATTTCTTTTTTTCCAAACCTGAATTCAGTAAAATTACAGGGTCTGGGTGAGCCCTTGCTTCACCCCCAGATTGTGCCCATGCTTGAAATGTTTAAACAGAAAAAAATCCGCATCTGGACCATTACCAATGGGACTTTATTGAATTCCGAGAAATACCGCCATATTCTCTTAGACTATGTTGATGATGTAGCGATAAGTTTTGATTCAGTAAATAAAGACAATTTCAATTATTTAAGGCGAGGGGCAGATATGGATCGGATCATACAAGGAATTAAATTATTGACCGAAGAAAGGAACAAACGAAAATCTAATCTAGCAGTGGGCATTAATTTTGTCATCAGCCATCAGAATTATCAGGAGTTAGACCAGCTCCATCAGATGGCTATCACCCTTAAAGTTGATTATGTCACTGTTGCTGACGTGGAGAACTGGATGATTCCCGGAGAAGAGGAATTTAAAGAGTCAGCTAAATTTGTGGCAGAAACCAGGAAGCTTTCCCCCCAGATCAGGAAAAAAGTGAACCGATTAAGGCTAAGATTACTGAAAAAAGGAATCCTTCTTGGCTATAAGCATTGCCTGAAAAAATTAGGAAATTGTTATTGGCCTTTTAAATCCGTATTTATTACCGTAGAAGGGGAGATCACTCCTTGTTGTCTGCGCATGCATAAAGCCCATTCTTTAGGTAATATCTTCGAGTTAAAATCATTTGAGGAGTTATGGAATTCGGAGAGATATAAAGCTTTTAGGAAAAGTCATCTGGATAAAGATACTTCCAATCTAACCTGCAGTTTGTGTCCGGACTGATTTTATTTTTGAAAGGCGACTTATTATTTAATAGAGGAAGATTAAGAATGAAAATCATCATACCCATGGCCGGAAGTGGTAAGCGTTACAATGAGGTTGCTTTCCATGGGCCCAAGCCTTTGGTTGAGATTGACGGAAAACCAATGATAGAACATGTAATTAATATGTTTTCATTCGAAGATGAATTTATCTTTATCTGCCATGAAGAACATCTAAAAGAAACGCAGCTAAAAAAAGTCCTCCTTAACTTAGCGCCAAAATCAAAGATAGTTTCAGTAACTACTGATCAGATTAGGGGTGGGCCGCTTTACACCTGTAGTAACGTATTTAATCTCGTAGGGGATAATGAAGAAGTAATCATTAATTATTGCGATTTTACTTTGAAATGGAATTATTCCGATTTCTTAGCGGAGATTAACCAGAGAAGATGCGACGGGGCAGTAATCTCTTTTCAAGGTTTTCATCCTGCTTCTTTAGGGGACACTTATTATGCCTATCTGAAAGTAGACCAAGAGAGGTATTTAACTGAGCTGAGAGAAAAAGAGCCTTTTACTAAAGAGAACAGGATGGATGATTATGCTTCTACCGGAACATACTATTTCAGAAAATGGTCTGATTTCAAAAGATATACTCAAAAAGTTATGGATGCAAATATGAACACTAAAGGCGAAACGTATATCACCCATCCTTACATCTTGATGATCAAAGACGGGCTAAAGGTCCTCAATTATGAAGTAGAGAAATTTATCTGCTGGGGCACACCCAGAGATTATGAAGTCTATAAATTCTGGTCGGAATTCTTTTTCCGCCGTTCCGGCCAAGCGATTGGTTTTAACAATGTAAATATTAAAACTACTAATCTTTTTCCTATTGCTGGGAACAAGAAAGATTTCAAATTATTAGGCTTTGATACCCCCAACTTTTTAATTCCTTTAATGGGCAAGCCCTTGATTGCTTCCACCGTTAAGTTCCATCCTCGAGGGATCAGAAATATCTTTATTTGTTTAGAAGAGCATAAAACAGAATATCAGCTAGATAGCTTATTAAAAGGGATTTTTCCCCATTCTGAAACCATTTACCTAGAAACTGAGACCAAAGGTAATGCTGAAACCATTATTCATGCGGAAAAGTACCTTCTTCCACAAAATCCGATTTGTATTTCTGGCAGTTCTTTCATTCTAGATTATGATGAGAGAAAATTAGCCCATCTTTTCGAAAATGAGGAAACCGATGTGATTCTCTTAACTTTTACTCACCATGAATGTGTGCTCAGAAATCCTAATTATCATTCTTACCTTAAATTTAAGAATGGGTTAGTGGAGAGAGTTTATGAAAAAACAACTATTTCTTCACGTCCAGAGAGAGATCATGCTTTTACCGGAACAGTCATTTATCGCCATGCTTCTGACCTGTTTAATTCCATCCGCAGAAACATGACCAGATTAGATCAAGAAGGGTATACTTCTTTTACGACTTATTCTTTCCTTACTGCCGTAAATGAACTGATCAAAGAGGGAAAGAAAGTGGCTGCTTTTGAGGTAGACAAGTTTGTCTCTTTGCTTACTCCCCAGGATTATCAGGAATTTATCTATTGGCAGGATTATTTTGACAGCTTGTCTTACCATCCCTATAGCAAGATGGTGCATTAGGAAATGGTCAATGTAATCCCCTTAGCAGGACTAGGATCAAGATTTTCTAAAGAAGGCTATGTCCTGCCTAAACCTCTTATTCCTGTCTCGGGAGTGCCCATGATTATTCAAGCTATCAGAAATATGCCTCCTAGCGATAAATGGATTTTTATAGTCAGGCAGGAACATCTTCAAGAGCATCATATTGATCAGATTATCAAATCTGAGATTCCTAAGGCCATTATCATCTCCGTGAATGAAACTACCTTGGGGCAGGCCAATACCTGCTTATTAGCTCAAGCATACTTATTGCCAGACGAACCCATGTTCATCGCAGCCTGCGATAATGGCTATGTTTATGATTCAAAGAAATATCAAAGCCTGGTAAATAATCCGGAGATTTCCTGTATTGTCTGGACTTTTACCCAGATGGAAAAGATGCGCAAAAGCCCTCAATCTTATGGTTGGGCAGTCTTAGTTGAAGACGGACTAACCATCAGAGATATGTCAGTAAAAGTTCCCCTTTCTGACGATCCTTTCTATGACCATGCAGTCACCGCTACTTTTTATTTCAGGAAAGCAAAAGATTTTATTGCCGCTGCCAATCTGATGATCAATGAGAATTTCCAGATTAATAATGAGTTCTATGTTGATGCCCTGCCTATATTTATTAATAAGTTGGGAAAGAAAAGCGTTATTTTTGATGTGGAGCAATGGATCTGTTGGGGAACTCCTGCTGAGCTGAAAGAATATGAACTTTGGGAACAGTTTTTTAAAGAGAAAAGCTCTAACTCTAACGAAAATCAGCAGTTTAATCCCTTAATCCAGAATAAAAAGCAATATTTGTTTTGGGAGAGATATTTCTTATCAAAGAAGTAATGATTCAAGGAGAGATAAATTTTTAAGTGCAGAACCAAATTAAAGAATTCCTAAGATGAAAATCGCTTTAATCTGGCCTTACGGCTTTGATACAACTTATACCTTGCCTCTCTCTTTAGGCTATCTGAAAAGCAATATTAAAGATAAAAAGCATCAGATTAAGATTTTTGATTACGCTTTAAAGGGGACCAAAGCTGACTCGGGCTCTTTACAGAAAATGTTAACTGAATTTAACCCCGATCTGATTGGAGTTTCCTGTTGGTCACCGACCTATATAGAATCAATCAATATCCTTATTGTCGCTAAGAAACATAATTCTAAGATCATCACTATTCTGGGCGGAGCTCATGCTACTGCCTATGCCTCTAAGATCATGAAAAACAACCCCCAATTAGTAAATTATATTTTTAGAGGGGAGGCAGAATTGGACTTTCCCGTATTTCTGGAAGAAATAGAAAAAGCAAATCCAGACTGGTCTAAGATAAAAGGGCTGGCCTATAGGAATAGTCGAGGAGAAATTGTTGAAAATGAGATGAGAAGAGAGGTGGACTTAGACCAGATTACTTTTCCGGATTATGATTCGATAGAATTTAGTGACTATTTGAAAAAGGGCTATCGCCTTAATACTAAATATAAAGAAAATGCCCCGATTTGGGCTACTCGAGGCTGTCCTTATAATTGCTCTTTCTGCACCTCTTCCCTGCAGAACGGAAAGCTAGTCAGGACTCATTCTATACCCTACCTGATGAGATGGGTCAAACACCTTTATGATGAGAAAGGAATCAGAATGATTAATATTGTAGATGACAATTTTACTTTTAATATTGAGTTTGCTAAAGAGTTCTGTAGGGCAGTGATTGATTTAGATCTGAAAAGCTTAAAATTTGCTACTCCCAATGGGATTAGGATCCAAAGAACTGACCGAGAGCTGATGAAACTAATGAAAAGAGCTGGCTGGGAATCTCTGATTGTTGCCCCGGAGAGCGGTTCGGAGAAAACTCTCCAGAGGATGAATAAGAAGGTTAATCCTGATGAGATCTATCAAAAAGTAAAAGAGATCAAAGAGGAGGGCTTAAAAGTCCATGGTTTCTTTATTTTGGGATATCCCGGAGAGACGGTTGAAGATATCCGAAAAACCGTCAAGTTCATTCGGAAATGCAGGTTTAATTTTTTTTTTCTGAACAATTTTCAGCCTCTCCCGGGAACCTCCATCTATAATGAGCTAGTGGAAAAAAAAGAGATTAAAGACGGATTACTTCCGGAAAACTTTTCAGACGGAAAGAGAGTTTATCTTCCGGAAGGTCTGAAAGATTTTAATTTTCCGCGTTTAATCCTTAAAGAATATCTTTATCTGGCTTTTTCCAATCCTTTGAATATTCCCTATATGTTCAAGATTATTAATCCAGTCATGGTTGGCAAAAAGGTTTATTCTAATCTTAAATCTATGTTCTCAGCTAAAGGTACTAAATCAATTGAGGAGGATAAATTAACTACCCATGCATAATCCAAAACCTTTGCCCAGGCTTTCTATTGTGGTTCCTTGCTATAATGAGAGAAGAAATATCCCCCTCATCCTGAAGCGATTCGCAGAAGTTATCCCTAATCGTGATGCTGAATTAATCCTGATCAATAACGGCTCTACGGACAGCTCTCAGAAAATAATTGAGTTAGAACTAAAAAAGCCGGAATATTCTTTTGCCAGGACTGTTCTTGTACCCAAGAATATTGGTTATGGTAATGGAATTTACTTTGGTTTACAGCAGGCACAGGGAGAGATTCTTGCCTATACTCATGCAGATATGCAGTGCGATCCTTTAGATGTTATTCGCGCCTATCAGATAATCTCCGCAAAAGAAAATCCAAGCCTGTATCTTATTAAAGGCAGAAGAACAAAAAGAAAGATTATTCCCCAAATACTGACTACCGGCCTGCAATTATTATCCAGCAGCTTATTCTTTAAAAATTTCCATGAGATCAATGCCCAGCCAAAAGTATTTCAACGGGAATTATTGGAAAAATTAAACTTTCCGCCGTTAGACTTCAACTTTGACTTTTATGTCCTTTACAAAGCAAAAAAAGAAAAGCTGAGAATCATTTCTATTCCCGTAGAATTTCACCCTAGGAAATTTGGTGAATCTAGTTGGGATTTCGGACATCTTTCTAAACTAAAGATCATCCATAAATTTATTAAGTATCTTTTGAGATTACGTTTCTCTGGAGAAGAAAAAGCTGCGGAGATTACTTATCAATTAAAATAATTAGATCAACAGATTCAAAGAATAAAGATTAATTTAATATTCAATCTTTAACAAATTCTCTCCAATAATCAACCGATGCTCTCAGGTCTTCTAAAACTCTGCTTTCAAAAGGTTCCCTCTCTCTAAAAGAGAACTCCAGCAGAAGAAGTGACTCTTTACTTCCGCCTTGTTCTAAAGCTTTAATAACTTTCTGGGCAGTAATCTTTCCTTTAGTATTGTTTTCTGATGTAAAAGGCCAATGCCCGCTTTTATCATTCAAGCTTTGCTTAAGATGGATAAAGGGTGATTCCTTAGCAAACTCTCTCAGCCAGGCATAGGGATCATTATCATCAGGATTGGGAGATGAGACATCCCCATGATCCACATCTAAACATAATTTAATCGGAATGGCGCTGCCCTGAAGCATTTTCTGGATTCTTTTTGTTTCAGCAATGGTTTCCCCGTACTCTCGAGGTATGGACATGGGCTCCCAGCTAAGATATTTCATTCCTTTCTCTTGAGCATAAGCTGCAATTTCTTTCCAGGCCTCTACCGTTTGCTGCAAAACTTTCTGCTTCTGCTCTGGATGATGCAGATCATAATAAGACATAATTCCCAAATGACTAGACAGGTTAGTTGCGCCGATGGCTACTCCAAAATCAATAAATTTCCTGAACCAGTTAAGCCAATAAGCCCGAACTTGGGGGTCTGGATGGGAGAAATGGTTCACTCTGGTAAAAGCCCCAGTCATGATGCCGTCAATTTTTACATTATATCTTTTACGGAGAAGATTAATTCTTTTAATGTGATCTTGGACAATCTCCTCTCCTAAATTTGGATTAATTAGGTCTGCAGTCAATTGGACATAGCGCAAGCCCAGATCTTCGCCAATAATTTTTATCCATTCTTCAGGAAGCGGAAAACGGTTTAAGGCGAAGCCAGTATTGATGCCTAATTTTAATTGAATCATTTTTATGGGTTATTATCCTGAAAGATTATTTTTACTTTTTAAAAAAAATATAGTCACGGATTAATCACCACTTTCAACCCTTCCATATTCTTCATTACTTTAAATCCTTCTTCAATCTGATCCAGACTAAATCTGTGGGTGATTAATTTCTGAACTTCTACTTTTTCGCTAGCAATCAGGTCCATGGCGATCTGGTTATGCCTAGGAGTAGAGCCGTGAGAGCCCATCACAAAACATTCTTTATAATGGATAGAGTTGGAGGAAAACTGGATTTTACGTGCATCTTTAGGCAGGCCCCCAAAAAAATTTACATAGCCTCTTTTAGCTACTAATTCTATGGCCTGCTCCTGCGCTTCCACCGAAGGACACATGGTAAAAACTAAGTCTACTCCTCTTCCAGAAGTGATCTCTTTTATTCTTTCTACTAGGTTTTCAGTTTTAGAATTAATATAAAAATCAGCCAAAAATTTCTTAGCTACTTCTAACCTTTTATCATCAATCTCTGCTAAGATTACTTTGGACGCGCTTAAAGCTTTAGCGGCCATGATGCCTAGGCAACCGATTGGCCCGGAACCTATGATTAATACGCTTTTACCAACTTTCATCTGGGCTAACTCCAATCCGTTTAATACGCAGGCGAGCGGCTCCATCAAAGCTGCCTGATCAAAGCTGACCTCTTCAGGAATCTTAATGATTGGCCCATAATCTACCACCATCGGCTCAAGCAGGCAATACTCTGCGAAGCCTCCTGAAAATTGATAGCCGATAGCATAATTTTCATCGCAGCAATTGCCTCTTCCATTAGTGCAATGTCCGCATTTTCCACAAGGAACATCCGCACCCAGCGCAATCCTATCTCCTGTCTTCCATTTAGTGATACCTTCCCCGAGAGCGATTATTTCTCCAGCAATCTCATGTCCGATTATTGCTGGATACTTCACTCTGGGGTTGCCTGAACTCATAATGCGCAGGTCAGAGCCGCAGATGGCGCAGGAATGAACTTTTAATAAGATAGTATTCGGCTTGATGGCAGGGTTAGCAACTTGTTCTAGACTTAATTCTTTAATCCCTTTTAAGATTGCGGCTTTCATTTTTTCCTCCGATAAAGATATTTGTTCTAACTAATTTCTTCTGACCCGGGTTCTTTCCCCATAGAAAATATCCCTTTGCAGTAATCTTTATATTTTTTGTCTTGTAAATCATCAAAAACCTGTTTTATGTCTTTAAGCTCAAAGCGGTGGGTGATTATAGGAGAAACCAGTAATTTTCCGGAAGCAAGAGCAGCCAGAACCGTTTCCCACTCATTTTCATCCGGGGTAATCAAAGAGTTCCAATTTCCGATTAAAGTAATTTCTTTTCGCAGGATCAACTGAAAATTTTTTTCTTTGAAGATTACGTCCCCTTGAGGGTTTCCAATCAGTGAAATCGTGCCGAATTTCTTTATTAGTTCTATTGACTTCTCCTGAAAGAGATTAGCCCCGCTGCATTCAAAGACAAGATCAACTCCTGTTGAGCCAGTGATCTCTTTAATTTTTTGATCGTAATCTTCCCGGCCTGAGTCAATAACCTGATCTATTCCGCATTTCCTTGCTATCTTTAGCTTATGTTCGTTCCTGTCTACGCCAATAACTAAACTGGCTTGCATAAGTTTAGCCCATTGAGCAGCAAACAATCCCACCGGTCCTAACCCAAAAATAATCACTTTGTCTCCAGGCCTAATTCTTCCTCTTTTAACTCCCCTAAAAGCCACGGCCATAGGCTCTAATAAGGCTGCTTCTTCAAAAGTAACTTTTTCCGGTATTTTAAGCACATTTTCAGCTGGGCATTTAACATAATTAGCAAAACCGCCATCACATCTCGAACCGAGATAATTATAATTATCACAGAGGTTTTCTTTGTTTTCTCGGCAATAAGAGCACTGTTTGCAGGGGATAAGGGGGTAAACTGAGACTCGGTCTCCAACCGTGACTTTTTGCACTTTGTTTCCTTTAGCAAAGACAATACCTGCAAATTCATGGCCAGGAATTGTTGGAAAGATATAAGTTCCTTTAGTCTTAACTCGAGGTATATCCGAGCCGCAGATTCCTGCTGATTTTACTTCTATCAATACTTCAGTCTCATTTATTTTAGGCACTACAATATTCTGATATCTGAGATCATCAATCCCATACAAAACTCCTGCGAAAGCCATTCTTAAATCAAATTTATTCTCCAGAGGTATATAAAATTTGTTTATTAGTGCTCTATTTTTCATCTTATTCTTAAACCAAATAAGCAGAAATCTCCTTTATTAATAGTTGGGGATGAATGCTGGAGTTTCGCTACTTTTAATTTAATATATCCCCCACTTTCCTAATCTTTAAAAACTAAATAATCCCCCCACCTAAAATGGAGGAAAAATATGCCCCACAAAAAGAGTATTCTAAACCACAGAAGTATTCTAAGCTAAGTTTGGTCTTAAATTTCTTTTCTTTGGTTCTGCTTTTAATTGTTTTTTTCTCATTATTCTCTTCAGGTAGGGAATTTCTGTATTTTTCCGGATATTTTCTAATCTTATTCTTAGGCGGTTTTGGTTTTGCTTTATTCTTCAGGGATTTTACCCCAAATTCAGTGATTTATCTAGTGATCTCATTCTTAATCGGAATTATCTTTAATTATGTCCTATTCATCATCTTAAAATTTTTTAATTTGAACCATTCTTTTTCGCTGTTTATTCTTCTATTCGCCGGCCTGGTTTCAGTGATTTTAAATTTTAAAAAGGCCAAAGACAAGTTTTTTAGCATAACTCTTCTCCAAGACCGGCATCTCCCCTTTTTAATTATTCTCATTATTTTTTCTTTATTTCTCTTCTCGGATCGGATGACCTACACCTCCGAAGGCACATATCTACATGATCAAACTCACCCCATCTATGAGTTAAGCCGGGCCCAGGAACTTAAGACCATGTTTCCGGTTGAACAATTATCTTATTTGGGCCTGGAATCAAAATATCATTTTGGGTTTCCAATATTAGTTTATCAGCTGGTGAACATTTTTCAAATTGACGGGCTTAGTCTGATCTATATTCTCTTCCCCAGCTTTTTAATCATCATCACCTCTTTTTTGTTATACGAACTTGCAGGTTCGTTCTTTGAGAATAAAAAGAGACTATTCTTTTGCTGGGTGATTTTCTTCTCAACTTTGTCTCTCCCCTTTGGGACTATTACTGGGATAATCAATACTTTTTTTAATCTAAATATCCCTTCAGTAGACAATCCTTTTTTTCTTTTTCATCAGCTCCTAAAGATGGGAAGTTTTACTTTAGCAATAATGATGTCTTTTGCCTTGTTCATCTTAATCAGAAGCGAAAAGAGGAATTATGTTCTTGAATCAATTCTTCTTCTCGGTTTAGCTGCTACCAAAAGCCCTTTCTTTGCGGTTGTGGCCGTGGGTTATTTTATAATATTCTTTTTAAGATTGCTTTGCGCTGAGGGGCATCTCTTTAATCTCAAAAATTGGAGTGAATTTTTTGTTAAGAATTTAATCTTTGTTCCGGGAGCATTATATTTCTTGCTTTTTGTTGCGGGAACGCATCAGCATAATTTATGGATTCCTTTACTCGGGTCTTTTAATAGCAGATCAGTAACCCTTAGCCCAGAGCTTTTAGTTCCTAACGCAATTTTTTCCCTGATTTTGGGTTTGTTGATTTATTTAGGCTTAGGGGTTGTTTATCTTTGGCCCAAGATTAAATCTACCCTTAAAAAAGGCGGTTTAACTAATTCAATTCTAAAGATAAGGGGAAATGATCCTAATCTGACTTATCTAAGTATAATTTTTTCCAGCTATCTTTTAGGAATCTTTATTGTCGAGATTGTCAACGGAAATAATGAACAGTTCTTATTTCCCGGATATATCTTTCTGAGCCTATTGACCTACAGATATCTGTTTACTTTAGAAAACATTACTTTGGGAAAGATTAAGACCTTTTTCCTCTTTGCGTTTATAATGATTATACTGATTAACTCTTTATTTGCAGGCTTATTTTTCGTCCTTCCCACCATTAAACAGCCTTTTCCATATGAAGATACGGGAAATAATCCCCTCGCGGTGTTGAAACTGAAAGCTTTTCAGAGCTTCGTTGGGAAACCTACCGGGCTGGCTGAAGCAGACTGCCTTCATTCCAAAGATTTATTAGAGAGCTTAAAAGTGCTGTCTACGCAGTCGGATGGTTTAGTTTTATTTAACCCTTTTCACCAGTACTGCGATAATTATAAAGTCTCTTCCTGGGAAGACATTGTCCAGTCACATGACGGAGGGTTTATTAGAACTGCCCTCTCAGGAAAACAAGCTTTAATCGAAGGATATTCCTCAAAAGGTGTTATCACTGGTAAAGATTATTGTGAACGAACTTATGAGGCTCTTCTTTTTTATTCTACTATTTCCGGTGAAAAAAACATGATAAAAGAATCTCTGGTTCTATTCTCTAACTCCAAGACTCATCATTACAAAGATTTTAGCTATTACTCCTACTTTATGCTCTTCAGTAAAGAAAATTATTTTACCCTCAATCAAGACTTCGTAGAATGTATTACTAAGAAAATTAAGGGTATCAATACCCTAAACTTAGATCTTAATTTCATTCAAAAATACCTAATGAAGAATAATATTGCTTATATCCTTTTTGAGAAAAGCCAGGTTCCGCTTCCAGAGTATCAGGAACTACTGAGGTTATCTCTGATTTATTCCTCCGGTAGTGTTCAGTTATTTAAGGTAAACTTGGTTACCGGATATCCTTCAAAAATATTTGTTTCAGAAGTCATTCCAGACTAATTCTATACTAATTTTGGATAGTATCTATCATCCTAAATATTTATAAATGGAATTAATCTAAATCTGATTCATGGAGATTAAAAATATCCTTCTTATTGGGGCCGGCCAGATTGGAAGCCGTCATCTCCAAGCTTTAGCTAAAATAGATTTTCCTATTTCTATTTTAGTCATTGATCCATCTGAAGATTCGTTGAGAAGGTCAAAAGAACGGTATGAAGAGATTACTTCTAACGGGAAAGTAATCACCATAAAATTTTCTCAAAATATGGATTTTCTACCTTCAGAAGTTGATTTGTGTATTGTGGCCACTGCCACAAATGTAAGAGCTAAAGTTATTAAAGAGATTATGACTCACCGTAAGATTAAATATTTCCTTCTGGAAAAAGTATTGTTCCAGTCTTTAGCGGAATATAAAGAAATATCCGCCCTCTTCAAAGCAAATAGGACCAAAGCCTGGGTAAATTGCCCTCGCAGGATTATGCCTTTTTATCAAGGTCTTAAAGATATTTTCTCTAAAGATAAGATTATTTTTCTGACTGTTTCTGGTGGGAATTGGGGCCTCGGGTCAAATTTGATACATTACCTTGATTACTTCTCTTATCTGGTGGGCAAATCTAATTTCAAACTAAAACGCTTTACTTTAGACCAAAGAGTTTTTCCTAGCAAAAGGGCGGGATTTAACGAACTTTCCGGATCTTTCTTTGCTGGGAATCCAGGAGGAAGCCAGATGATACTTTTTTCTAATCCGGATTCTTATGCTCCTACCATTGAAACCATCCAATGCAATTCTGCTTACGTTATTATTGACGATCGGAATAAGAAGGTCATAATTGCGAGAGAGGAGAATAATTGGCAACCTGAAACCAGAGATTTTATTATCCCTTTTCAAAGTGATCTGACTCAGCAGGTAGTTAAAGAAATACTTACCACCGGAACTTGCGGGCTGACTTATTTTAGTGAATCTTCCCGTTTACACCAATTCTTTCTGAAAGAATTGATTAAACATCAAAAAAGAATAAATGGGGGAAACAATGATTTTTGTAATATTACTTAAAGTAATTTTACTTCAGATCATTTTTTGGGGTGATTTTTTTGGGTACAGCTAAGGTTTGGTTAATCGGAGCAGGGGAAATGGCCTGTGCTTATGGAAAAGTTCTTTTAGCTTTAGGAATAGATTTTATAGTTATCGGAAGGGGGCAGGCCTCAGCCAAAAAATTTGAAGAGGAATTAGGAAAACCTGTAATCAACGGCGGGTTGGCTTCTTTCCTTAAGACCAACCCTTCTTTTCCTTCCGCTACGATTGTGGCAGTCCAAGTGGATTTATTGAAAGATATTACTCTTAAATTAATCCAGTATGGAGTAAGAAAGCTCCTGGTGGAAAAACCTGGCGGACTCACTTCTAATGAGATCAAAGAGCTTGCCCAGACTGCTCACCAAAACCAGGTGGAAATATTTATTGCTTATAATCGACGTTTTTATGCCTCCGTGATTAAACTTAAAGAATTATTAAAAGAAGAGAAGATTCTTTCTTTTAACTTTGAATTTACTGAATGGAGTCATTTGATTAAAGATCAGCAGATAGAATCAATCCTTAAAAAAAATTGGTTTCTAGCAAATTCCAGTCATCTGGTTGACCTAGCCTTTTATCTGGGAGGTAAACCATTGAAAATTGACTGCCATTTTTCAGGTGGTCTGGCCTGGCATCCTAAATCTTCAATCTTTGCTGGTTCTGGCCTTAGTGACAAAGGGGCACTTTTTTCTTACTCTGCTAATTGGGAATCAGCCGGAAGATGGGAGATAGAAATATTAACCAATAAACATAAATTTATTTTGCGTCCTCTTGAAGAGCTGCAAGTCCAGGAAGTTGGTTCTTTAGAGATAAAAAAAATGGAACTTGATGATTCTTTGGACCAGCAGTTTAAACCCGGACTTTACCGAGAGGTTAAGAGTTTTCTTTTAGGAGACAAAAGCCAATTATGCACTATTGCTGAACAAGCCAGAAATGTTCTGGTTTACGATAAGATGGTCGGATACGATTAGACCTTAATGAAGGTTGGAGAGACATTTTTTCAAAATTACTTTTACCGCTCTTTCATGCGCTTTTCCATCAACTTTACCACATTTTTCTTCAAGAAAATGCTTTATTTTTAAATCCTTATCCGGATCTGGTTTTAGGACATCCTCAACTGCTTTTTTTAGATTCT
>Ga0209541_10000316_pt1 | contig 94986 bp, 107 predicted proteins | sample RifCSPlowO2_01_FD_184027 | JGI IMG/M metagenome (GOLD analysis project Ga0209541, IMG submission 184027) | Groundwater microbial communities from Rifle, Colorado - Rifle CSP2_plank lowO2_0.1 (SPAdes) (version 2) | ecosystem: Environmental > Aquatic > Deep subsurface > Groundwater | place... | reverse complement strand
ATTATGGTTATTGGAACATTTTCTGGATATTGCTTTTTGTAGCAACCATTTTTTTAATAGTGTGGACTATTCATAGATTTGGAATAAAAAAGACTGCCTCCGAGACGCCTCTCAATATTTTGAGAAAGAGATTTGCTAAAGGAGAAATAACAAAAAAAGAGTTTGAATACATGAAAAACGAGTTGGGGGAATGATATTTATGGAAGAAAACAAAAATTTGTTGGTATGGATTCTTGCAGCCGTAGCTTTACTTCTCTTATTCGGCAGTTTTGGAATGGGAGGCTACGGCATGATGGGCTTTGGAATGGGATTCGGATTCCTTTTTATGTTGCTTTTCTGGGGAGCGTTAATATGGCTGGTTATTACTCTTATCAATGTAAGTCAGTCAGGCAAGAAAGATGAAGATCCATCAATCATACTTAAAAAAAGATATGTTTCTGGGGAAATATCAAAAAAGCAATATGAGAAAATGAAAAAAGAACTGAAGTGAGGTATGACGATGAAAACTGATGATTTTGCATACATTGTTGAAACAAAAAAAAGTTTTGATGATGCTGTTGTTTCCGTTTTGAAGGCTGTTGAGCAAAAAGGCTGGGCATTATTTCAGATTTATGATGTAAAGGAAAGGCTGGCTGCCAAAGGATTTAGTCAAAAACCACTAAAAATAATCGAAATCTGTTCAGGTAAATATGCAAACCAATTTTTGAATAAAAATAGATTAATATCTCTCTGCATGCCATGTAAAATCAATGTTCTGGACGAAAATGGAAAGGTGAAAATTGTTGGAATGAAGCCAACTATGATTTCTCAATTCTTTTCAGAAGTAGACAGGAAGGAAGCCGAACAAGTTGAAAAGGATGTAATTGAGATGGTTGATAACGCGAGGTAAAACCATGAAAATAGGCATAATTTTAAACACAAACGATGCAGAAACCTGTTGGAATTGTTTTCGATTTGGAAATGAAGCTATTAGCAAAAATCATTCAGTGAAGGTATTCCTTCCTGGGAAAGGTGTTGAGGTTGAAAGTGTAAAAGATTCAAAATTTCCACTGCTTGAAGGCTCAATTAAAAAATTCATAAAAAATAATGGGGTTATTCTTGCTTGTGGAACTTGCTTGAAAATAAGGGAAAAAGAAGAAAGCAATATATGCCCTGTTTCTGCAATGGAAGATATGTTAAAATTAGTTGAAGAATCTGATAAAATTGTGACATTTGGATAACAATACTCCCATGAACCGAGGAATATGTTCTTTGGAGTACGTTATTTGTTTTAAGATTTGACATGTTTACTGCTTAACCTTATCAAATGCCTTCATAATCTTCATAAAAGAAATTAGGAACCCGAAGTTTTTAAAGTTGTCGGTGCCCGATTAGGTCTTTTGCACCAAAATAGGTGTCGCTAACTTTACAGTTCAGTAATAGTTAACTTTAAAAACTTAAAACAAGATGTTTTTCTTCAAGCTCCCATCGTCTAGTCCGGTCAAGGATACGGGCTTTTCAAGCCTGTGACGCGAGTTCAAATCTCGCTGGGAGCGCTACATTCATAATCTTTATAAAGCATATTCTTGAGTATATAGATTGATTAAAATGGCAAAACAAGATCTTTATCACAAGCTCAATATTGAAGATGTTTTAGCATCATTAATTTCTATTAAAGACGAAAGAAAAATAACTGAGACAATAAAATTAAGAAAAAAAGCAACTGATAATGTTATTGATAGATTTGAAAAACAATTTGATCTTTCTTTTCCAGAGGATTATAAAAGATTTTTAAGATTATCAAATGGAGTCAAGATAGATGATATTGATTTAGATGGTTTAACTAACAATTTATATAATTTTATTTATGTAGCTGATGATGAAAGAGAAAGAGAATTTCCAATAATTAGATTGTCTCTTGGTAATACTGGAGATTATGTAGTAATGAATCTTAAAAAACCAACAGGGGCAAAGAATCCTGATAGAAGGGATATTCTAGACATACCAAATGGAACTGAGGAAGGAGTGGTTATAGCAAAGACATTTACAGAATTTCTTTATAGAATGCTTGAAGGACTTAAAAAACCACATCCTGAAGATTCAACTGCAAATATGCTTCATTATTGGTTGATGCAAGACTTCAAAGGATATAGAGAATACTTAGGTACTCAATTTGATGAATATAAACCTGTTAAAAAATAAAATCCAAAGATTCTTAACCCTTTTATTAAGCCTAAAAGTTCATTTTCTATCTATTGCTAAGCGTTATATTTATATATTAACAAACCTCATAATTCCTAGGCATTAACCTATAAACGGAGGTGTTTAAAATAGCAGACGCACAAAAAACATATGCGATGGTTCTGGGTGTTGTTTTAGCTTTAGTTGGAGTTTTAGGATTCTTCAACGAGATGGTTCTAGGATACTTCGGTGTCAACACTTTGCAAAGTGTAATTCACTTAGTAGGTGGAGTCCTTTTGTTATGGATGGCAGGCAGGACAGCAAACCTATGGTTAGGTTGGTTAGGATTGATAGTAGCAGTCCTAGGATTTGTAGCCCCAGCATTTATGGCAAGCTTGCTAAACATAAATATGGCAATCACTTATTTGCACTTGGCAATAGGAGTTGTATCACTAGGAGTAGCATACGGAGCAAACTAAAGCTCCTTTTTCTTTTTTTATGAAAAAAACTTATGTTCTTGGAGTAATTTTTATGTTAGTGGGTTGGATCATAGCATTGGCAGACCATGCTTTTCATGAGAAGATAGGCTTAGGCGAAGAAAATCACGTTGGTCACATCTTTCTAGGAGTCTTTCTAGTTGTTATAGGGATATTTTTAATTAAGAAGTCAGATTAAGGTGGAATTACGCGTAATCCTTCCCCATAAACTCTAGGTCCAAATGGATCCCAGGCATAATAAATTAAAATTAATAATAGAATTACTACAGCAAACCAAAGAATTTTGCTCCTGTAGTTAAACTCCATATATATAAAATAAATTACTGTCTTAAAAATGTTTGCATTTAATATTCCAGAAGCTTCACGTTATGCTTCTCATATTTGTATATCAAAATAAAGCACAATCCTGAAATTAAAATTAAAAGTGCAGTACGAAATGCCATGCCATTTAAGCTTTCTAAAAAAGGAGGGTTTTGGAAAAAATATCTTAAAACTCCAAGAAGCCCTATAAAAGATAATATGCAGCCAGCAACCATGAACTTCATAAAAGAGTCAAAGTTAATTACTGTTAGAAAACCTACTGAAGCTATTATTATGAACGCAATTATTGATGCATAATTAGGTGCTCCTGGATAAACAGGTTCTATCACATCTCTAGTGCTCTTTACTACTAACTGCCCTTGTTCTGGAGTTATGCCAAATAGAAAAGGCATCATAAAAGGCGTTACTATCAAAAAGATTATCATTGAACATACAGGCAACAGCAGCCTGCTTATGCTAGAATTTCCTCTTATGTAATATGGGATTGTGATTATTACTATGGAAGTCATCAAAAAAGCTAGAGCTGTTGGAAACTTCATTGTATCCCAATTAGGTCTTAACGCTTTTAATATTGAAATATCAAATATCCATCCAATCATTGCTAAAATGCTTAAGATAAAGATGATAAAAGCCAAAAATTTTACAATGCTTAAACTATTCATGAAAAATAGATACTTCTCAGCTATTTAAAAATATTTGTTGTCTGCAAGATAAATGAATTTCAGTAAGCTTTATAAATCACGTTTTTTAAAGTATATTCATGAAGAGAAGTTCCAGAAGATGGAAAAAAAAGCGTCAGATGAGATGGAAGTGGCAGCGTAAGAGAATGAAGCGCCAAAAGCGCAAGAGAAAGTTGAATGCAACTTAATTAATTGATTCTATATTTAGAAAAATACTTAAATGGACTTTTTGATTTAATCTGGTAAGCAGGGGTGCCTGAGCGGTCAAAAGGAGTAGCCTCAAGAGCTACCGGCTTAGTGCCTACGCAGGTTCGAATCCTGTCCCCTGCATTTTTTAAAGATGCATAAGATTTATAAAAGCAGATTTAAGATATAGTCTAACCACTATTGCTTACAAATAGCAAGAAGACAAAATGGCGAAAAAAATAATAATAGATGAAAAAGGTAACAAGTATTTCTGGAGTCAAGGAGATTTTCACACTCCCTTCGGTTATATCAAGGAAAAAGATATCAAAGTTGGAAAAGTTAAGACTAATAAAGGCAATGAGATGCTTGTATTTGAAGCTAATTTTGCGGACAATATAGAAAGAATCAAAAGAGGTCCTGCAATTATCTTGAAAAAAGACGCAGGGACTATTCTAGCCAATATTTGTATTAACGACAAATCAAAAGTTGTTGAAGCAGGTTCTGGCTCAGGTTCTCTGACAGCATTTCTAGGAAGAATTTCTAAGAATGTAACAAGCTACGAAATCAAGAAAGATTGCTTGGAACTGGCTCAGAAAAACTGTAAGGCCTTAAACTTAAATATAAAGTTCAAGAATAAGGACATAAAGCTGGGAATTGATGAAGATGACTTGGATGTTGTAATCCTAGATTTGCCAGAAGCAGAGCAAGTATTGCCACATGCAGAAAAATCCTTGAAATCTGGTGGTTTTTTAGTTGCTTACCTGCCAAACACAACTCAAGTCTCTACCTTTGTTGAGTCTTCAAAGAAATTTAGCTTTGCAGTTGAAAAAATTGTTGAAAACATAGAAAGAAACTGGAAGTTTAATGAACGAATAGCCAGGCCTGAAAATATTGGATTGATGCACACTGCTTTTTTAGTCTTCATCAGAAGGTGTTGAATTTCTCTTAAAAAGCGTTAGGTCAATTCCAGCTCTGGCCTTTTCCAAGCCCATATGGAAAGCAGCTCTTTTTTTTGTTTCTTTTACCTGCTTAAATAAAGGATCTTTTTCATTTTCCACGTCTTTGTTTGCAGTCAGGCTTTCATAAACTACTTTTACCATGCTTTTTTTGTAGATTTCCCTGTTTTCAGGCTTAACAGTGCCTAAAAACCTGTTGACTTCAAATTCAAATCTGTCAAAATTTTCAGAATCATTATAAAATTTTATATAAGCATCTTTAAGTTTAGGCCTGTCATTAAATTCCTTTTCAGTCATGCTTATAGAATTGAGTAATTCTTCTCTTTTAACTGGTTCAGGCTTTTTGAATGAATTTAATTCATTGCAAATTCTTTCATAATTGTCAAAAACTTGATTGACTTTTTTAGCCAAATCATCAAATTCTTTTCTAAGCTTGTCATTCTCGTCTTTTCTTTTATTTATGCTGTCCTTCAAAACAAGGTCTATAGCTTCAGAAACTTCAATTCTGTTTTTTAACACTCTTATTTCTTCTTCTAAATAGCTATTATTATAGTCATAAATTTTTTCTTCTAATTTTTCAGGACTTTTTTTAGAATCAACTTTAGCCTTGGAATCAAATATAGAATAAGTGGTAATAGTTATGGCAGCAACAGCTAAAACGCTAGCAGCCCCCATTGTGTATCTTTTTCTCATTCTGTTTGCCTATCACCCCATATGAACCTTAAGTTAGAAACATTTAAATACCATTATAACCTTAGCCTATATTAGATGCTTATTCTTACATAGACTAAGGTCAATTAAAATAAAAATTTAAGCTTTATAAAGCTTATGAAATAGGAGTATAAAAAATGAAAAAATATGTACCAGATACGTCTGTTATAATAGAAAAAGCCGTATCTAAGTTAATAAAAGAGAAAAAAATCAAGGGAAAAATATTGATTCCTCATGCAGTGGTTTCTGAATTGGAAGCTCAATGCAATCGTGGATTGGAGATAGGTTTTCTAGGTTTAGAAGAGCTGCAGGAATTGCAGAAATTAAAAAGCAAGGATGTAGAAGTAGAGTTTATTGGCGAAAGGCCTGATGAACATCAGATAAGATTTGCAAAATCAGGTGAGATTGACGCTTATATTCGCGGCATGGCATTTGAGCAAAAAGCTATTTTGATTACAGCTGACAAAGTTCAGTCAGAATCAGGAAAAGCTTTCGGTTTGGATGTTATGTACTTGCAGTTAAGAGTCGTAAAAGACAAGCTAGAAATAGAAAAATTCTTTGACAACACTACAATGTCAGTTCACTTAAAGGAGAAATGTTTTCCTTTTGGCAAGAAAGGACTTCCAGGAGCCTGGCATTTGCAGCAGATTGGCAATGTTCAATTGAAAGGTGAAGAAATTGAATCAATGGCAAAGGAAATAGTTGAAAAGTCAAGGATTGATCCGGAAGCTTTCATTGAAATTCAAAGAAAAGGCTCTACAATTGTCCAGTACCACGATTACAGGATTGTAATTGTAAGGCCTCCAGTCTCAGACGGAATGGAAATGACTATTGTCAGGCCACTACACAAGTTGAATCTAGATGACTATGAAATTCAAGAAGAGTTGAAAGAAAGATTGAAGACAAAAGCACGTGGAATTATAATTGCAGGAGAAGTAGGTTCAGGTAAATCTACTTTTGCGCAAGCTTTAGGTGAAAACTATTCTTCAAACATGAAGATTGTTAAAACCATAGAAAGTCCTCGTGACTTGCAGTTGAATGATAACATCACTCAATACAGCAAGAATCTTTCATCCTCAGAAGAAATACATGACATCTTGTTCTTATCAAGACCAGATTACATTATCTTTGACGAAATGAGGGACACGCCAGACTTCAAGCTATATGCTGATTTGCGTTTGGCAGGTTCAAATTTCATAGGAGTCTTGCACGCAGCAGCTCCGATAGACACTATCCAAAGATTTATTGGCAGGATAGAAACAGGAATGATTCCAGGAATCCTAGACACAATTCTTTACATCGAATCAGGTAAGATAAAAAAAGTTTTAACTTTGGCTTTGGTTGTAAAGGTTCCAACAGGCATGGTTGAAGCTGACTTGGCTAGACCGGTTATAGAAGTCAGGGATTTCTCAACTAGTAAATTAGAGTATGAAATCTACAGCTATGGAGAGCAAACTGTTGTAATTCCAGTAGATTCTGAAGCAAAATCTGGCGGTGTCAATAAATTAGCTGAAAAGGAGATTCAAAGGTTCTTTTCCAAGTATGGAGAAGCAGATGTTGAAATTGTTTCCAGCAATAGAGCCATTGTCTACGTTGACGAAGATGAAGTAGGCAGAATTATAGGAACAAAAGGAAAAAACATCGAGGAAATAGAAAAAAAACTTGGGATTTCATTAGACATCCGCGAGCTTAAAGCAGAGAAAAGACCAACAAAATTCAACTTGAAGGAAGACAAGCAGCATATTATCATTTATGCAAATCCTGGAGTTAATGTAGAGGTTTTAGTTAACGACAAGTTCTTGTTCTCAGCATTTGCTTCAAAGAAAGGCGAGATTAAAATCCACAAAAAAAGCAATGTTGGATTGGAATTGCTAAAAGCTATGGCTTCTGGCAAAAAAATAGAAGTAAAAGCCTAGTAAACTCTTTATCTTTTATCTATTTTTATTATCACAATTGTCATTTCCGTATAATATTTTGTCTATTTGTTCACTAACTCTCTCCGTTCCCTTGCCCCAGTTAGTGGGTTTATAATCTAAGAGACTCTTTTTAGGTTTCTTCCTTTTTCTTTGCATATCTTTAGTCATGCTAATAATACTAATTGCACTTATATTTAAAACCTATTGTCTTTTATAATTTAAAAAATAACGATAAGGTTAAAAATGTAGTTTTTCCATTATTTCTATATGCCCGAGTAGCTCAGCTTGGATGGTTGTTAAAACCAGAGTAAATAGAGCACGGCGGTCCTAACGCCGGGGTCGACGGTTCAAATCCGTTCTCGGGCGCTTTATTTTTTCAATATGTTTTTAATGTCTTTAATAAATTCTATGACATCTTTTTCTAACTCTTCTGTAATTGAACTAAATACAGTCTCATCATCTACACTTCCATATTCATGAGAAATTAAGTTCCTCATACCCTTTGCATCTTTTAATTTCTCAGCCAGTTGAATAGAAATAATCTTTTCTCCTGCTAGAATATCAAAAGCCCTTTTGTCATCTTCAGGGATTTTAAGACCTTTATCTTTGATTACCAGAAAAGACAGATCAACTACTGCCTCGATAATCTTCTCAAAATATCTTTCGCAAGCTGCTTTATTCTTTATCTGCCGATATTCCTCAAGACTGATGGGCATTATTTCTACCAGTTCTTGCAAATAAGACTCAATCTCCTTTATTTTGTCAGTTATTCTCACTTTTGTAGATTACCTTGCCTTTGCTCTCAATCTCTTTTTTGATCTTTTGTGGCAAATAATTATAAACTTGCACATCTACTCTTGGGTTTGTTTTTCCAAGTACGCTCTTCCTAAAGGTAGTGGCTTCTCTTAAACTTATCTCTGAAAACTCTACTGTAATGTCTATATCTGACTTAAACGTGAGTTGGTTCTCTACTGCAGACCCATATAATATAATCCTCCTGATTTTGTTGAATAAATTGCTGTTTAATATAATCACTCTTGCCTCTTCAACTATGCTTTTGATTATACCTGCCTTTTTCAGCTTAAATTCATCAGAAAATCTTGCTGCTTCCTTTATAAAATCAAGTTTCTTCCTTATATCTCTTGAAAGCCTGTTTTTCTCAGACTGTGTAAGATTTATGCCATAAAGCTGTTTTTCAATTATCTTCAGCTCTCGCTCTCCAAATACCTTTCTTGCATCCTTGTTCAATTTCAAAAATTCCAAAAAGCTCATCTTATTCCCAATATCTTTAGTTAATATAACCTTTATTTAGGTTATAATAACTATAATTTAGGTTATATTTAAATGTTTCGTTTTACATTCACCTAGAATATAGCAAATTAAAGCATCGTATTGCTTAAGTCCTCGGTTCAAATCCGATCTCGGGCGTTTAAATCTTTATTTTTTTTAACAAATTCTTTCAATATAGAAGCCAAATTTACATTTCCAATCTCATCTAGTTCATAATTGACTCTTACAATCGGTTTTTTAGTCTTCATTATCCTACTTAAGTCAGCTGGACTTCCGTCAATTACCAAGTCAGCATTGCTTTTGTCAATAGTTTGTTGTAGCTCATCAACCTGCTTCTTAGAATATCCCATTGCAGGCAAGATTTTATCAAGATGCTTAAATTTTTTGTAAGTTTCTTTTATAGAACCCACAGCATAATGGCTTGCATCAACAATCCTGCAGTGATGTTCTTTGGCAACTATAGTACCAGCACCATATTTCATTCCTCCATGCGTTACAGTAGGTCCATCTTCAACAACAATTACTTTTTTTCCTCTCAATTGCCCCTTATAGTTAAAAGTAATTTTAGATTTCGCTTTTATTACAACAGCCCTTGGATTATATTTGGCAATATTGCTTTCAATTAACTTAATTCCTCTTTTTTGCGCATGGTCTATTTTATTTATTATTATCACATCCGCCATCAAGAAATTAATCATTCCAGGATAATACTTAACTTCATGTCCTGCCCTTAATGGATCAACCACAACAATGTTTAAATCGGGCTTGTAAAACGAAAAATCATTATTTCCTCCGTCCCAGATTATAATGTCTGCTTCTTTTTCAGCATGCATTAATATTTTAGTGTAATCGACGCCAGCATATACAGGAATTCCAATCTTAATCCAAGGCTCATATTCTTCATTTTCCTCAATTGTAGTTTTATTCTTGGCCAAGTCAGAATAATTTGCAAATCTTTCCACTTCCTGCTTCCTTAAATCTCCATATGCCATAGGATGTCTTACAACAACAACCTTAAATCCCATTTTTCTTAGAATCATTCCAATTTTTCTTGAAGTTTGACTTTTTCCAGAGCCAGTTCTAACTGCAGTCACAGAAATTACAGGTTTCTTACTTTTAATCATTGTAGCTTTAGTTCCTAATAATCCAAAATTAGCCCCATTTGCTATTGCAATTGATGCTTTCTCCATTACTTCCTGAAAACTTAAATCAGAATAACATAAAAATACATCATCTATTTTCTCTTTTACAATTATTTCGGCAAGTTTCTCTTCAGGATATATTAAAATTCCTTTAGGGTACAATTTCCCAGCCAATTCTTTTGGAAAAACTCTTTTTTCTATTCCCGGAATTTGCGCTGCAGTAAAGCAAACTACTTCAAAAGCGGGGTTATCTTTAAAATATTGCAAAAAATTAAAGTAATCTCTTCCCGCAGCTCCAAGCAACACGCATCTATCAGGCTTACTTTCCATTTTAAAACTTAGGCTCCTTTCTTAGAAGCTCATACAATAATGTAACGCAATCATTTATGTCCTTCATATGCGCAACTCCAACTGTAGTATGTAGATTTCTTACAGCTACTCCAAGAACTGTAGTTGGAATCCCGCCTTTTGCTATTGAAACAGACAACGCATCGGTAGTTCCTACATCAGTAACATCTAATTGCAAATTTATTTTAGATTTTTTTGCAACTTTCTTGATTAGCTCATCTATCTTTCTGTTCGTTATCATGTCAGAATCCTTTATTGTCAAACAAGGTCCCTTACCAAGTATTTTTGTTGACTTTAATCCCATGTCATCTGCATTAGTCACATCTACTATTATTGCAATATCAGGACTTATTCCATATATAGAAGTCTTGGCCCCATATAATCCTACTTCTTCCTGAACTGTAAAGACATAATAGATGTCTGCCTTGCATCCTTTCAATTTTTTAGCAGTCTCAATCAAGATATAACAGCCAGTCCTATCATCTAAAGCTTTTCCACAGACATAATCCTTATTACCCAAAGTTAAAAAATATCTATCTAAATTTAAATAAGTCCCAGCTTCAACTCCAAGTTTTATTAATTCAGTTTTTGTTAATCCAGTATCAATTATCAAGTCTTCCATTTTTGGAATATTTTCAGGCTCTTCATCATTGCTTATTTGAGAAGTTGTTATTACACCATAAATATAGCCTTTCTTTGTTTTTATATGGACTCTTTCTCCCAAGAAATTTAGAGGATCTACTCCCCCAACACCAGAACAAGAAATATTTCCAGTAGAATCAATGCCTTTTATCATCAATCCAACTTCGTCCATATGGCTGGAAAGCATTACTTTTAGATGGTTTCCTTTTTTATGTGCTATCAAGTTGCCATATTTGTCTACTTTAATCTCATCAACATAAGGTTTGATATGTTTAGCAATAATATTTCTTACAGCTTCTTCATTTCCTGATGGACCAAAGGCCATGCTTAACTCTCTTAAAAGTTCCATTTCAACCTCTTTTTACTTTTAAAGAATTTGCTAGCTTTTAAGGTTTTTGATTAACTATGAAGAGAATAGTAAATAAAACTCTTTTTCTATAATAAAACAAGCTATCTAAAATGCTTTCTTTGCCACCAAAAATAGAACTTTTTATAAATAGAAAAATTATCCATTTTACTATGGCAAATGCCGATAAAACAATAGATGTAAAATGTAGTATTTGCAATGCCAATATGCAGATGCCTGTATCTTTTTTGGAAAAAATTCCAGATAAAAAGGCAGAGAATATCCCACACATTTGTAGCGACTGTACAGAACGAATGGGGGAATATTCAGGCGATAATAAAATAGGTAATTTTATAGAAGAAATTAACAAACAAATGGAAAAGCTTGGAAAAAACAACAAAATAGCAGAACAAATAGCTGAAGAAATAACAGAAGAAAACATATGGTCTTTATTGCAAGAATTGAAAAAAACTAATGCATCTGAAAAAGAAAAAATAACAGAGAGCTTTTATAGAGGCGCTTGGACGACATTATTTTTAATAGCAAACAGCCACGGACCCAAATTTTTAAAGAAAGAAGCTAAAAAAATTACAGATTTCCATAAAAAAACAAGAAAGATATGATATAAAGAGAATGCGTCGGCCGGGATTTGAAATCCCGAACACCCTTTTAAGGCATTTCCCGGGTCAAAAGCTTGGAAGGCTTTTATCCTAACCACTGGACGACCAACGCATTGCTTTAAAACTAAAGAATTTGCTTTATAAAACTTATTATTCTATCGTTTTTTAAACAATCTATCCAGCTCTTCTTCAGCCTTGCTTTTGCCATACTTGCTTTTTACGTCTTTTAATTCAACTTTTTCAGAAAAAATATTGCCTTTGTCTTGCTTTGTTTCAGTTTTCTTGACGTTTTTCTTCATCTTAAAAGCAAAATACCAATATAAAGCTATGAATATTATCAAAAAAAACACGCCAAAGCTAACTAATCCAGTTTTAGATTTTGGCTCTTCAATATCTTCTTCAACAGGTTCTGCAACAGGCTCTTCAACTATTGGCTCTTCTTCTCTGCAGCTAGGACATTTTCCACCGCAATCAATATCTTCTTCATCTTGATTTTGTATTCCATCAAAGCAGGTTTCAAGAATTTTAGTTTCTGTCTTGCATGCAGGGCAAGGCCCTCCGCAGTCAACTCCAGTCTCGTTTTGATTTTGTATATTATCAAAGCAGCTTGCCTTTACGCAGTTGTTGTCAATTACACCGTCACAATCATTGTCTAGATTATCGCCGCAGTAGTCAGAGACTACAGGTTCTAAATTGCCTTTGCATGTCCCCCATTTATTGTTCTCGCAAGTCTGAGTTCCTTTCTTGCATATTCCTTTGTCAAATTCTCCGCATTCTCTTTGTTGCCCAGTTTGACATTCGCAGTTATCATCTATAGTTCCATCGCAGTTGTTGTCCTTGCTGTCAAAGCAGATTTCATCTTCAGGATACACTGCACCTTGGCAAATTCCCCATTCGCCGTTAGAGCATATTTGAGTTCCTAACTTGCACTCGCCCAAGCTAGTTTCTCCGCAGCTTCTCTGCTCGTCATCAACACAGGTTTGTGCATCAACTAAAGCTGCAGTTAAAGCAACGAAAAAAACTAATAAAAGAAGTCTCATTTTTTTATCTCTTTGACAACCTCAAAAACAAAATCAATCTGTTCTTTTGTCCATCCTCTTGCAATCAACACTTTCCTTAGCTTTTCTTTTTCAATCTTCTTTTCAGCTACGTTTTTATGGACATAATCTCTAAGTTTTTCATAGTCTTGCTTGCTCTTGAAATAATCCTGTAGCTTTCTTGCAAACAATCTTCTTGGTTTATAGACATCTATGTATAGAATAAGCAATATCAATACTATCAATATTGGAAGTATCAAGTTCCAGTTCAATGCTAATTTCCCTTTGCAGTCTGCAGGACAAACTACTTTGTCTTCCAATGGAACTAAGACTCCATTTATTTCTAGTGATGTGCAGACTCCATCTCCGCATGTTGCAGTGAACTTATCAGCCTGCTCATTTAGGTTATTCGGCACAACAACAGTCTTCAATTCAGCTACAGCAGGTCCTATATCTCCATTTATTATGTAAGATACTTGGTTTACTGGTCCAAAAGAAACTCTTCCATATTCTATGCTGGGATTTCCTAAGAAATTAATACTTTCTATGCTTGCAATGCTTGGATCTATTACTTCATATACTTTTGAATTGTAGGTGCTTCCTGCTATAACTTTATTTACTAATGTGTATGTTTCGCTGTCGCCAGAGTAGTAGTTTATGCTGTATACTTTAGCATTTGTCTTTACATTGAACCCTTTTTGCACATAATAGACTGCATTTGCATCTTCAAATTGGCTGACATCATCAGGCCCGACAATTACTACATCATCTATTTCATTTTTTACATAAATTTTCTTTGGCAAGTTGCTTATAGAGGAGTCAATTTCATTCATTATATCATCAAGCTCGCTTTCCTTGTCTGCAGAGCTCTCATTGCTTTGATCAAGCTCATTTATTCTTGCTACATAATCATCAAAAGAATTTATAGCCTGATTTATTCCAGAGTCAAGCCCTAATGCCTTGACAATTTCATCTTGGGATATTTCAATTAGATTGTCTTTTATCCTGTTTATTCTTTCAACACTTCCATCGAAGTCTATCTTTTTGTCAACAATTATGTTGAAAGTCTTTTTATCACCTGGCGAAAACTCTATTTCAAGTTCAAGAGTTTCCTCATCCTGTATTGCTGGAACTTCAAGCTCAAAATAGTTCAATGGTATGTCTATTGTATAGTTGCTATAGTTTCCAAGGTCAACTCCATTTACTTTGTAGACATAAGGATGCAGTATAAACGTGTCATAAAAATTGTTTTCTTCCTTCAATAAGTTTCCATCCTTGTATGAAATGAGTATATTTGTAAGATAAATTTTTCCCTTGCTCTGTGATGAAACTTTGATAGGTATTGCGCAGGGGTCGGATGAGCAGTCGCTTAGATATTCATTCAAAGCATTCACTGCACTATACTGAGTCTTTCCTTCAGCCAGATTTGACTTTTTATTTAAAATCTTATTATAGTCAGCAGCTCTCACTTTTATGTAAAAATCATCAGTATTTATTTTCTGGCAGCTTCCTGAATTTACAAAGAAAGGACACGTATATCCTGCAGTAGAAATTGTTTTGTCATTTGAAATCTTGTAGACTTTCTTTTTCTGGTTTGTTCCTATTGTATTCTGCAGGCAGATCAAGTATTTTCCTTTTATTGGGTTTGTCAAATTAATTGAGCATGAATTCCAATTTGAAGTTGTTCCAAGTTCTGGTAAATCACATTTGTTTGCTCCTCCTTCTGCCTGTATGTTGCTTCCAGTTCCAGAATATGAAAAAATAAATGCTTTTATGTCGCCAGAAGAGCTTGCATCATACAAGCTGTATTTAGAGCTTACTTCAAAGTCTTTTGAATAAGGCAAGTCAATTATCTCGCAGTAAGAAAGTCTATCATCAATCATTATTGTAGTTCCTTCAGTGTTCATGTCAAAGTTCTCAGGGTATATAGATTGGTTAAAAAATTCCTTGAAGCTTCCAAAATACTGCCACTCAAGATAGCCGTCATCTCCAAAATCTATTGCAGGGAAAGCTGGGTAATCATTGCCAACTAAAGCTCCTTCAATGTCCATGTTAATAGAATTTACAACTGCACTTTTTGGCAGCTTGAAAGAAGTTGCCTGCTCTCCATTCTGGTTGAACTCAAGTATTTTTAATACAGTAGGATTTACAGCATCTATCTTTGGTTCTGTTTCAAGATAAGTGTTCCCATTTTCATCAAGAACATCTACTAGCTTCATTGTTATGATTTCATTTTCAAAGTTTATTTTTACATTAGTTTCAGAGTCAAAGTCGTCATTTAATGTAATTCTTAACAATCCATCAATTTTCTCTCTAGCATAATAGATGTTTTTGTCAAATTCTGCATTGAAGCTTATCTTGCTGTCAATGGTCACATATCCAGTCAATGTTGGCTTAAAAAACAGCAATGTCAATACTAACGCACTCAAACTTAGCAGAATAGCAATTTTCCTCATCATATCCCTCTTTTATACCTTAAAAATGCGTTAATTTCTATATAAATCTTGCTCTTTCTTTTTTTAAAAAGGTTTTTAAATAGCCTTTTTTGTTAAATTCTCATGGATATTGAGAAAGCAAAGGTCTGGTATTCAAACCACTACAAGAAGCTGTTTATTTTGCCAATTGCCATATTGTTGATATCATTATTCATCATAGTAAGCCACTACCAGAGAACAGGCGACATAATGGACAAGGATGTCAGCCTTAAAGGTGGTATTTCTGTAACAATCTACACTGAAAAAGAAGTCGATTTGGACAATCTGAAAGATTATCTGTTAACATTATTCACAGATGTAAACGTAAGAAAAGTAGCAGAATTTGGCACAGAAAAGCAGCTGGGTATAATAGTAGACATATCAGAATTAGAAGAAACAAAATTGAAGTCTTCCTTATCTGAAAAATTAGGCTTGGAATTGACAGATGACAATTATTCTGTAGAAGTTTCAGGTGCAAGCTTAGGTGCAAGCTTCTACAACCAGATGCTTCGAGGAATTTTATTTGCTTTCCTGTTCATGAGCATTGTAGTCTTTATCATTTATAGAAGTGTAATCCCAAGCTTAGCAGTAATTCAGGCAGCAGTATTTGACATAATAGTGCCATTGGCTTTTGCAAATTTAATAGGATTAAAGATTTCAACAGCAGGAATCTCGGCTTTCCTATTATTAATAGGTTACTCAGTAGACACAGACATCTTACAAACAACAAGGATGTTAAAGAGGACAGAAGGCACACCTTTAGACAGGATGTTCCAGTCCTTGCCAACAGGCTTGACCATGACATTTGCAACATTGGCAGCAGTCTCAGTAGGTTACTTCATCTCAGCTTCATTGGAAATAAAGGAGATGTTCTTGATTTTGATTGTAGGTCTAATAATGGATGTAATAGCAACTTACTTTGTAAACTCAGGAATTTTATATTGGTACACAGAAAGGAAAAAGCATGGCTAAAAAATTATTAAGCTTAAGAGTCTGGATTTACATAATAACCATAGTTCTATCTATAATGGCTATCAATCCAAGGCCATGGGCTTCAGGAGTTGAGATAAAAGGAATTGCAGAAAACAGCATCGAAGCTGGCCAAGGTTTTGCAGTAGGAGAGAAAATAACTTCTATTGACAAGCAGTCCATTAATACAGTTGCAGACTATGTTCAAGCTACTGCTCCTTATGACACAGTAGAAAAAACTCTTTTAGTTGAAACTAAAGAAGGAATCTTCACTTACAACATCACAAATGATCTAGGTTTTTCCACAGATGAAAATTTGACAGTAACTTTAGTAAAAGACTTCTCAATATTAAATGTAGGAGACAAAATAGTTTCTATTAACGGAAAACCACTTTCAACTTTATCAGAATTGATAGATGAAGCTGAAAAATTAGTTCCAAAAAAGCTTATCACAATAAAGACTGACAAAAAAGAATATATTTACTTGGCTTCAGACGCTCCTGATTTAAGAGTCGGAATAGCATCAAAAACCAACATCAAGAAAGGCTTGGAATTGCAGGGTGGTACAAGAGTATTATTGAAGCCAGAAACCAACGGAACAGTTACTGACAACCAAATTCTAGATTTAGTTGCAGTTTTGGAAAACAGGTTGAACGTTTATGGTTTAGCAGATCTAAGAATAAAACCAGCTTCAGATTTAGATGGAAATAAATTTGTAATGATTGAATTGGCAGGCGCCACAAGAGAAGAAGTTCGTGATTTAATAGGAAAACAAGGAATATTTGAAGCAAAGATAGGTGAGGAAGTCGTATTTGTAGGCGGCAAAGGGGACATTCCATTTGTCTGCAAGAATGATGGCTCATGCGCAGGAATAATTCCTCCTTGTCAGCAATTAGAAGAAGCAAACTGGGCATGCAGGTTCCAGTTCTCAATAAAATTAAGCCCAGAAGCTGCAAAAAATCATGCAGCTGTAACTTCACTTCTGTCCATCAACTCTTCCTTGACAGGAAATACATACTTAAGCAAAACTTTGGATTTATATCTTGACGGAAAGCAGGTTGACAGTCTTCAAATTGGAGCAGATCTAAAAGGCAGGGAAATCACAGACATCGCAATTTCTGGTTCTGGCTACGGCCAAGACGAAAGAGCAGCAGTCGACAATGCATTGAAGCAGATGAACAAATTGCAAACAGTTTTGATTACAGGAAGCTTGCCTTTAAAATTGAACATTGAAAAATTAGACACAATAAGCCCTGTTCTAGGTTCAGCTTTCATAAAAAATTCACTCTTCATGGGCATCATTGCAATACTGATTGTAGGCTTAATAATTTTCATAAGATACAGAAGCTTCAAGATTTCATTCCCAATTATGTTTGTAGTCACATCAGAAGCAATCATTACTTTAGGATTTGCAGCCCTGCTTGGCTGGAACATGGACTTGGCTTCAATTGCAGGAATAATAGCTGCAATAGGAACTGGAGTAAATGACCAGATTGTCATCACAGATGAAGTCATAAGAAAAGAATCAGCATTATTAAACTGGAAGGAAAAAATAAAGAGAGCTTTTGGTGTGGTTATGGCTGCTTATGCAACTCTAGCAGTTGCAATGATTCCATTGTGGTTTGTAGGCGCTGGCTTAATAAGAGGCTTCGCAGTCACAACATTAATAGGAATCACAATTGGGGTCTTCATAACAAGGCCAGCATTCGCTTCTATAATAGAAACTTTGATGAATGAATAATTATTTTCCCATCCTTATCTTTATCAAGCTAAAAAACATTCTCGGTATTGCCCTGAACATATTTAATCTTGAATCCGGGTTGTCTTCCCAAGTAATTGGTATTTCCCTTATCTTAAATTTGTTTTTATTTAATAAATATAAAACTCCAACATCAAAAGCCCAGCCATGACTTTTTATTTCAGATAGTATTTTTCTTAAAGCATTTCCTCTGAATAATTTAGCTCCAGCTTGCGTATCAGTAAACTGCAAATTTAATATTAGTCTTACTAGTGCATTAAATCCTCTGCTGGCAAATCTTCTTATGGCAGGCTGTTTTTTTGTTATTATTGCATTTTCAATCCACCTACTTCCCATAACACAATCATAGTTTCCAATGTTGTTCAATAATTTCATCAATGCTTCAGGTTTTGTAGAGTTGTCAGCATCAACATATGCAATCAAATCTCCTTTGGCCATCTTAAATCCGGCAATTATAGCCCCACCTTTTCCTATTTTATAATTGAAAACTTTATGCTTGACCTGCTTGTTCTTTTTCGCAATGTCCAAAACAATTTTTTCAGTATTATCCTTGCAGTTATTTGGTATTATAACAATCTCAAAGTCTTTTTTTTGTTTTTTAAAGAAATTCATGTAGCTTTTTACAGTATTGCCAATTACTTTTTCCTCGTTGTACGCTGGTATTATTATTGATATCATTTATTGCCTACCACCTCAGAATTCCCTGATTAAGCTCTAAAATATAGCTTTATAAAACTAATGAATCAGACGCCAAGGCTAGGATTTGAACCTAGAAGTCCTCGCGGACGGCAGTTTTCGAGATTCAGCCTTATTAAGTCTGCTGCACTACCGGATTATGCGACCTTGGCTTGTAAAATTCTTAATTTCATAAAGTTTTTATACCTATCTAAAAAAAGAATTTTAATGGAGCCATTGTTTCATATAATAATTCCTACTTTATTATTGCTAGTTTTCTTTCCAAAACTAGACAAAAAAATGATATTAATGCTGTCCCCATTTTCTATAATAACTGACTTAAGCCATTTCATTCCTGGAACACATAGGGTAGTCTTTTACAACATATTCTTCTTGACATTAATTCTATTGATAGTTTTTATCATGGCAGGCAAATTGCCTACTTTAATAGCAGGATATTTCCTGGTTTCACACTACCTTCTTGATTTGGGCGAGCCAGGCATAGCATTTTTCTGGCCTCTGACAAACAATCTTTACTATTTAAAATTCCAGATTCTAGAAAAGCTTGGGCAATGGTCTACTAATATTTATTTTGGGGTCAATGCAATAGGCGGAGGCTTAAGAGATCCTTTGGGAAAAGTAGTTGACACTTGGGGTTTTTTGGCAACATTCATTGTATTGATAACATTCGCAATATCATATTACATAAAAAGAAAGCATTATAAATCTAAATAGTATTTTCATATCATGAAAAAAATCAGGCAAAGATTCCACAAGATAACCTACGCAAACAGGATAAAAAATATAAAAGCAAGAAAATTTTCAGGCAAAGATTTGAAGCTTGACAAGAAAGGTTTCTTCTTGATTAAACTAGAAGGCAATCATATAAAGGTTGCATTCTGTACTTATAATTTTAAGATAACAAAGGTAATAACTAGCAATAATGCTCAGGATTTGTACAAAGAAATAATAAAAAGAAATATAGTTTCAAGTTTGCAGCATGCCGCTTACTTAGGCTATGAGCTTGAAAAGGCAGAATATGCATTGAAGCATAAACAAAAATATATACAAGGATGAAAATGTTGAGCAAAAAATCTGCAGTAATTCTTGTTTTATTCTGTGCTTTGATAACTGCAACCGCTCAAGTTCTATGGAAAATAGGCTCTTCATACTTAGAATTTAATATTTTAAGCCTAATTACTAACTTTCACTTCATTTTAGGCTGTATTTTATATGCAATAGGATTGGTTTTGCTACTGATAGCATTGAAATCTGCAGAATTAAACTTGCTTTATCCTCTTTTTGCATCAAGCTACCTATGGACAGTTCTGATTTCATATTTTTTTCTATCTGAATCATTGACAACATCAAAGATTTTAGGCATTATATTGATTACATCTGGTGTAGCCTTCATAGGAAGTGAGGCAAGATGAATCTTTTAATATTATTTTTAACTTTGGTTGTCTCTTTCATAGGCGCTTTCGGAGCAATTTACCTAAAAAAAGCAGCACCAAGCTTCAAGCTTAATCTAAAAGGAATTTTATTTAACAAATATTTGATAATTGGTATAATTTTCTATGCTTTATCAGTATTAATCTTTATTTATCTCTTAAAATTTGCTGAAGTTTCTGTTTTGTACCCTGCAATAGCCACAGTTTATATCTGGGTTAGCCTGTTTTCCACTAAGATGCTTGATGAAAAAATGAGTTCAAAGAAGTGGATGGGGGTTTTATTGATTATTTTGGGTGTAATTTTTATAGTATAAAAGATTAATAAGCTTTTTAAATAGTGATTTTATCATAATTAATATGTTAACAGACATTATAACAAATCAAAGATTGGCTTGGAAATCTAAAACTTTTAAATCAGATAAAGACTTTACTTTAGATTTAAGAGGGGAAACTTTAGAAGAATTAAAAAAACTATCCCCTGAGATGGCAATAAATCTAAACAGCTCAAAGTTCTGGATTTTATCAGCATTCCCAAATTTACAAAACGATGTTGAAAACTTTAAACTTAATTTTTTAGATACTGGTTATGGTTTTGGTTTAATAAAAGGTTTGAATTCAAAAGATTTTTCTAAAGAAGCTCAAACTAATATTTATTGGTTGATAGAAAACATATTAGGCACTCCTTTATCCCAAAATATTAATGGTGAAAAATTAGTAGTTGTAAAAGATGAAGGAAAAAAAATGGAAGAAGGTGGAAGATACCACCATACAAGACAAGGTGGTTCTTATCATACTGACAGCCCTCAATGGTCCAATGCTCCGGATTACTTAGGATTATTATGTTATCACCATGCATGGAGAGGTGGAGAAAGCAAATTGTTAAGTGTATACTCTGTTCATAATAGGTTGTTAAAAGCAGATTCAAATTTGTTAAAAGTTTTATATTCGCCATTTCATTTTGACAAAAGAGGAGAATTCAAAGAAAAAGAATCGCCAACAACTTTAGAACCAATCTTTAAGCACGAAAATGGAAATTTATACTTTAGATACTTAAGAAACTATATAGACGCAGGACATGAGGTTTCTAAAAAGCCACTGACAAAAAAACAAATTCAAGCATTAAAGTTTCTTGATGAAGTTTTATTAGATGAAAAATTGGTAATAAGTATGAGGATGCATTCAGGAGATGTTCAATATCTAAACAACCACAGAATTGTCCATGGAAGGACAGCTTTTACTGACTTTAAAGACAAAGACAAAAAAAGAGTAATGTTAAGAAGCTGGGTAAAAAGAGCTTAATTTCCATATATTTTATTATACAATTCTTCCTTTGCTATTAAGTAATCTTCTTTGTAATTTATGTTCATCCATGCAAGCCCATCAGAGGTTACATAGTGCAAAGGCATTCCAGTTTTTTTAATAAACTCGTTTAAAATAACTTCGTAATTGAAGCCTTTTCCATTTTTTTCAACAAATTCTTTTAGATAATCATAAAATTTTTCAAAGAATTCTGAAGAAAATTTATTTATGCCTATTAATTCTCCAACAACATCATCTATATTTTTTTTGTAAAAAACTAGGCTAGAAATTTTATTATTTTTTCCAGTAATTATCATTTCATCACCAGTTTTAACTGTATATTTATTATCAACACTAACAACATTGTCGAACTTAGAATCAATAACCTTCCCAAAGATTTTAGAATCACAAAATACATCGGCATGAATAAAAAAAATAGGTTTTTTTCCTTTAAGCCATCTTTCTCTTGTAGCAAAAGTTCCCCAACCATGATTTGTGCTAGGATCTACGTCAACATAATCTATATTTATATTTTTATATTTATCCCTAAAAGTCTCCATAACAAGTTCTTTTTTAAATCCAACAACTAAAGTAGCTTCCTTAAAGCCTCTTTCACTTAAGGCATCAAAATGATATTCTATTATCTTTTTATTATTTATTTCCAAAAAAAATTTAGGCTTTTCTGGAGTTAATTCTTTAAGTCTTTTACTTTCTCCAGCAGCCAATATTATAACTTGATAGTCAGAATTTTTCATTTTACTTTTTTTAAATATCCACCATTATTAAAAGACAGATAAAATTTCTCTCTTGTCTTATCAACTACGAAATTTTTGTTGGTTTTCATGAATTCTCGAGCAGCTTCTAATGGACCTTCACCAAAGTCAGGCCTTATCTTATTTATGTTAGTATCCTCAACTATAATATAGCTTCCTTTTGTTACAATTTTGCTGTAAATAGCAAGTTCTTTCATTACATAGTCTTTTTTATGAATAGCATCAAGAATAACAAGTACTTTATCCCCCAGTTTTATATTTTTCTTAACTTGTGCAATGATTTTTGGATCTATACTAGATCCCAGAAGATAGTTAATTCTTTTATGTTTAGGTCTTTTCTTATCTTCTTCGGTATCTATGGTAAAAATTTTACCTTTATCGACTATATCACATATTGAAGCTAAAAATAAAGCGCTTCCTCCATGAGCAGTTCCTGTTTCTATTATAACATCAGGTCTTAATTGATAAATAATTTCCTGATAGCACCAAAAATCAGTTGGGCATTTAAGAGTTTGGGCTCCAAGCCAATAAGTATTTCCCCAATTTTTACCCCATCTTCTAGAATCAAAATAAAGTTTGTGAAAACTATCAACTAAATTTTTTTCCATTCTGCTAGAAATGTAAAGTCTATGATGAACTAAATTTAGAATGGTTTTTATTTCAATTTTTATCAATGACAATAACTTTTTAATCATTCAAATTTCAACAAGAAAATGCTTTATAAAACTTATGAAATAGAGGTAGTATAATTAGATACTAATAGGTGACGAAATTTGAATAGGATAAAATTTATAAAGAGTTCAGATGGTTTAAAGTTATGCCAAGAACTAAGTCTAATACTCTAAAAGAACTTTTAAAAAAAGAAGGTCCTATTATTTTGTTAGGGGCGCACGATCCTTTAACTGCAAAGATGGCAGAAGAGGCAGGTTGCGATGCTATTTGGTCTTCAGGTTTTGAAATTTCAGCTTCTTATGGCGTTCCAGATGCTAATATTATTCCTATGTCTGTAAATTTAGACGTTGCAAGAAGAATAAAAAAAGCTGTAAAAATTCCAGTAGTTGCAGATTGTGACAATGGATATGGTAATGTAAATAATGTTAAAACAACTGTAGAAGAATTTGAATCAGCAGGTATAGACGCAATATGCATCGAGGATAATTTATATCCTAAGAATCATAGTTTTTGGGATAAAAGTAGAAATTTAGAATCAATACCTAGCTTCAGCGGAAAGATAAGTGCAGGGATATCAGCAAGACTTGAAGATTTAGTATTTATAGCTAGAACAGAGGCATTAATTCAAAAACTTGGTGTTGAAGAAGCATTGAAGAGAGCACATGCTTATGCAGATGCAGGGGCAGATATGATTTTAATACATTCCAAAGCAAAAAAACCAGATGAAGTTCTAGAATTCGCAAGTAAATGGAATCAAAGAGTTCCATTAGTTGCAGTTCCAACAATTTATGATACAATTTCTGCTAACGAATTATACAAAGCAGGAATAAAAATGGTAATTTTTGCAAATCATGGAGTAAGGGCAGAAGTAAAAGCAATAAAAGAAAAATTTGGTAAATTAATGCAAACAAAAAGAGCTTCTGATATCCGTGAAGAAATAGCATCTTTACAAGAAATCTATGATTTAGTTGGTGTTAAAGAAATGCAAGAAAATGAAGAAAAATTTACGCCTAAAGATGAAAAAGTAAAAGCAGTTATTTTAGCAGCTGGTTTTGATCAAGCAATGGCTCAATTTATTCAAAACAAACCAAAATGCATGTTAGAAGTAGATGGAAAAAGTCTTTTAGAAAAGCAAATTGATTCGCTTCATGAAGTAGGAATCAATGATATTACCGTTATAAGAGGTTATAAAAAAGATGCAGTAAATGTAAAAGGTGTTAAATACTTTGACAACGATAATTACGCCAACACATCATCAATTGATGGATTATTCTTAGCAAAAGATGAATTAAATGCTTCAACAGTTGTTATGTATTCAGATATCTTATTTGAAAGACAAATATTAGAAAGACTTTTGACAGCCAAAGGGGATATAAGTTTGGTAGTTGACCGTTCATTAAAAGAAAATGTTGATAGAACTAAACATCTTGATAAACTAGAAATAGTTCAAACCAGCAGAGGTTCATCATCAGAAACAAGGTATATGGGGGACAATATTATTTTAAAAGCTGGAAGAGCCTTAAAAGATTTAAGTTTACGTGAAGCTGATGGAGAATTCATTGGAATGGCTTATATAAGCAAAAAAATGTGGCCAGATATGTTAAAAATTTATGAAAGTATGCCGAAGGATAAACCAAAAGGATTAATTGCTCTTTTTGATAAAGCAATTGAAGCAAAGCATAAAGTAAGTGCAGTTGATATTTACAGAGGATGGACAGAAATACATAGTTATCAAGATTACGCTAAATTATTAGAAAGATTTTCATCTTAAGATTAAAGGTTCAATAACCTTATAAATAGTTTAAAGGACATTTTAAAAATGGAAGCAAATGAATTTTATGACATACTTAAATCAAAGGGATTTGATTTTTATACTGGAGTTCCTTGTTCATTCTTCAAAGGTGCAATAAACAAAATTCTTTCAGATGATGATTCTAAATATATCGCTGCAGCAAACGAAGGAGCAGCAGTTGCATTGGCAGGCGGAGCTTATTTAGCAGGAAAAAATCCAGTTGTCATGATTCAAGAATCTGGTTTGGGTAATACTATAAACCCTTTGACTTCTTTGAGCTTAATTTACAGGCTACCCTTTTTGATGCTAATTAGTGGCAGAGGATACAGAATCAAAGACGAACCTCAGCACCAGATTATGGGAGCAAGGCTTCATGAGGTTTTAAGCGCAATAAGCGCAAGGAAAGATCAGATAACTGCAGTAGAAGCAAAAAAAGATTTTACAATTAGAAGTTTAGATATGCCTGAAGATCGATTCTGGCTAGAAAAAGCATTGGACAGTTATTTGGGTATTGAATTTAAAGATGGTTCTCCAAAGGCATACATTGTAAAAAAAGGCGCAATAGGCGAGTATGAACTAAAGAAAAGAGATGTAAAAAATACAAAAGAGCTTCCAGAATTTAAGCAAAAAATGGGAGAAGTAATTTTAAGTAGATTCCAGGCGCTAGAAGAAATTGTAAATGAACTTGAAGGAAACGAGGCAGTTATTTCAACAACAGGAAAGATTTCAAGAGAATTATTTACAATAAATGACCAACCTAATAATTTTTACATGCAGGGTTCAATGGGACATGCCTCAGCAATCGGATTAGGGGTAGCATTAAATACAAAAAAGAAAGTCTATGTCCTTGATGGAGATGGCGCTTTAATAATGCACCTAGGTTCCTTGTCAACAATTGGACATTATGCTCCAGAAAATCTTGTTCACATCTGCTTAGATAATGAAGCTTACGGAAGCACTGGAAGCCAGGCAACAACATCTTCAACAACTGCACTTGATTTAGCTGCTTTAGCCTGTGGTTACAAGGAAGTACATAGAGTTTATTCAAAAGAATCTCTAAAAGAAACAATGCAGGAAATAAAAAATAAAAAAGGACCTATTTTTGTGTTAGTAAAAACAAACCAGAAAGAAAAAGAAGTTGAAAGAATCACAAAAAAGTATGAAACCGAGCAAATAACTAAAAATTTCATGAATTTCTTGAATAAATAAAATGGAAAACCACTACAACCCTACAGAAATAATTTTTGGAGAGAAATCTTTAGAAAGACTTCCAGAAGTTGCAAAAAGATTCAAGTTTAAAAAAGTTTTCCTCGTAACTGGAAGAAATTCTTCAGACAGTTCTGGATTAACAAATAAAGTGGCAGATTATATTGGTGAATTGCAGCAGTATAAAGTAAATCCAAACCCAACAACTTTTGACATAGAACAAGGAATATCAATAATTGAAAAAGGTATGCCTTACCTATTCATTGGATTGGGTGGCGGAAGCGCAATAGACACAGCAAAAGCAATTTCAGTCCTGTCAAAAAATAAAGGTTTAGTGGCAAACTATCAAGATAAAAAACTGCAGATAAAAAACAGGGGACATCCATTGATTGCAATCCCAACAACAGCAGGAACAGGTTCAGAAGTCACTCCTTATTCTTCATTGATGAAAGCGGACAAAACAAAAGCAAGTATAGCGCATAACTTCCTTTATCCAAATGTAGCAATAATAGATCCAGAATTAACTTACAATTCACCAAAAGAAGTCATAGCATGTTCAGGCATGGACGCATTATGCCAGGCAATAGAATCTTTCTGGTCAAGAAATAACAGTCCTTTTTCAGAATCTCATGCATTGAAAGCAATAAAACTAATTTATCACAATATAAAAGAATCTTTCAGCAATGAAAACGCTTTTGAAGCCAAACGAGCTATGTCACTAGGAAGTTGTTTGGCAGGAATTGCAATAAGCCAAACAAAAACAACTGCAGTTCACGCAGTATCATATCCAATAACAGGAATTTTCAATGTTCCTCACGGCCATGCATGCGCTTTAACTTTGTCTTCTTTTTTAAATTATAACAAATGTGCAGCGCCAGAAAGAGTATCAAAGATGGCAGAAATTTTAGGTTATGATAAAGTTGAAGATGCAGCAGAAGGCATTAACAATTTAATGGATTATCTATGTCTTGAAAGAAAGCTTTCAAAGCTTGGAATTGATGAATCTGGGATAGAATTAATAATAAAAAATGGTTTCAATCCTGACAGAGTGAGCAACAATCCAAGAAAATTAACAGAAGAAGATCTAAGAAAAATGTTAACAAACTTATTGTAGATTGATGATTAGCAACATTTTTAAAGATGCTATTTTTAAGTTCTTGTAATGGGTATAAAAAACGTCGTGATGAAGAATTTAGGCTGGCTTGTTTTATCTGATGTAGCCGACAAGATACTAAGCTTTATTGTTGTAACCCTTCTTGCAAGATATTTAGGTGCCAATAATTTTGGAATCTACTCTTTTGTAATATCATTTGTCTTAATCTTTGGGACAATTTCAGATTTTGGTTTTCCAACAATTACCTTAAGAGACTTGGCAAGAAACAAGAAAAAAAGCAGCTATTACATAGGCAATATAATTACATTAAAGTTGATAATAAGCATAATTGTCTTTTCTTTGATAGTTCTTTCAATTAAAATGCTTAACAAAAGTCCAGAAATTAATTATTTAGTTTATTTAGGTGGTTTATGGGCAATAACCTCTTCATTTACGCAGTTTTTCTCTGCAATATTCAGGGCTTATGAGAAAATGTTTTATGAAACCCTAGTGGTCACATTTGAAAACATACTTAAGACAACTTTTGTTATTTTTATTGTAGTAAAAAGTCTGTCATTGAGCAGCATTTTCCTTCTTTACACAGCTTCCACAGTATTTTCTTTCTTGTTAGCTTTCTTTTTCATAGTAAAGCACTTCACAAAATTCACTTTAAGGTTTGATTTTTCATTTTTCAAGTATATCATAAAGGAAAGTTGGCCAATAATGTTAGGGGCATCATCAGTAACAGTTTACGCTTATGTAAACTCAATTTTCTTGTCAGTATATCATACAGATTTGTTAGTAGGATTGTTCAACGCAGGCTATAAATTAGTAATTGTTTTGGCAGCAGGAAGAAGAATCCTAGCAGTTGCAATTTATCCCGCATTGTCAAGGTTTTACGTCCAATCTAAGGAAAAGCTTAAAGCGCTTATCTTGAAGTCAGAAAAAATTGCATTAACTTTCGCAATACCGGCCACTTTTGCTACAATAATTTTGGCAGAAAAAATAATAAATCTGGTATATGGCTCAGCTTATGTTCCAGGAGCAATTGCATTGAAAATAACAATCTTCCAGATGCTTATAATCTATATAAATTTGTCATTTATTCATATGCTTAATATTTCTGGGAACCAAAGATGGTATTTATTTACTGTGACAAGCGGAGCCTTATTGAACTTGGCTCTGAACTTTATACTAGTGCCTAAATTTGGCATGGTAGGTGCAGGAATTTCTACAGTAATATCAGAATTTTTAGTATTATTAATCTCCTACATCAAAACTTACAGCTTGATTCAAATAAATATTTTACCATTGTTTGTAAAACCAATAATAGCTTCAATAATAATGTCAATAGTCTTGCTTTTAATAATCAATTGGAACGTTTTAATTATTACAGTAATAGGATTAGCAACGTATTTAGTTACATTATATCTAATAAATGGTATTAGAAAAGAAGACTTTCATCTAGAATGAAGATTTGTGTTATATTTTATAGTTTTATAACTGCTGCTTAAAACATAAGGATTCGATCTCATTTTTGAATCAACTTTAATAAGTACATATCTTAAAGCCAATGCAGGATATCTATAAGACAAATAAGTTTCATAAAGATGCATATTTCTCAAGCTTGAATTAGCCCATTTCTGAATTAAATATGTCCATGGCAAGAACTTGTTAGTCCTTATTTTTATTTCTCTTTTTATTATTATGAATCTAGAATCTTTCATGTTTTTGTAGTAGCTTCTATCTCTTCCAATTTCAGTATTGATATCAAAATGGTCCATTGCATGAAGAGAAAATTCATGTTTCAAAAAAGGATTATGCATTCTAGTATTTGTAAAATGCGGTACTATAATTTCCAATCTTCCTCCAATCTTCAATATTCTATGAAATTCAGTTATTGTAAAAACAGCATTGTCTAAGTGAGGTAAAGTATTTTTAGAATAAATTTCATCAACAGAATTGTCTTTAAACTTTAATTTCTTGTTGACATCCATTACATAGTCTACACCAGGTAATTTAACCAAATCTACTCCTTTGAATCCTGGTTTCTTGTCAGTGCCGCATGCAATGTCTAATTTCATAATAAATTTTACAAAAAAACTGTTTTTAAGCTTTGCTAATTGAAGATACATTCATAAGATTTAAAAAAGGGCCTTAGTTATTACTACTATGTTCACTTTTCGAGACATTAGAAAAAAATCTTTAAAGCCCATCTGCACTTTTGGAGAAAGGATTTATGATCCAATAGCAATTCCTTTTGTCTGGTTTTTGGCAAATTTCACCTTCATCAATCCTTACATGGTTAATTTCATTAATTTTTTATCAAGTATTTTGTCAGGTTACTTCTTTTTCAAAGGAAACATAACTGCAGGAGCTTTACTATTCGCTCTAGCTTCATTGGCAGATTTTTCAGATGGCAAATTAGCAAGGTTAAAATTCAAGCCAAGCCTTTTAGGGATGTTCACAGATTTGAATGGAGACAAAATAAGGGTTCTATTCCCATTAATAGGGTTGACAGCAGCCTATTTTAATGCAACAAACGACATTTCAATATTTTACTGGGCATTAATCTTTCTTTACACAAATTTATTTTTCCCATTTGCAGAAGCTTACATGTATTACCAATCTATGAGACGTGGTCTAACAGATAGACACATGATGGGATCTTCTTTAGACTCAAGAAAAATCAGCAAGATACGTGCATTTTTGCAAAAAAGAAGAGTTGATTTAATGTATACAACAGCAGACCAAGAGCAATTAATCTTCTTGTTATTCCCATTGTTAAGCCACTTAAATTTTGAATTTATTAAATACGGTTATATTTTAGCTACAGTAACTTACATAGTTTGGATGTTATTAGTTAGATATCCAAGGCAAGTAAGAAGAATAGTAAGTGCTTAGAAAGCTTTAAAAACACGATATAAAGGAGAAATATTATGTATACCTATCAAGATTTAAAGAAAATTCAAAAACCAGTCTTGCCATTTGCAGGACGTTTATTTGATCCAATTGCAGAACCATTAGTCCTTTTTCTTGCTAATTACACAAGAATAACTCCAACAATGCTTAATTGGGGCAATATTATAATTAGTCTTGCTTCAGCATATTATTTTTATTCAGGTGAAGTAATTTTAGGAGCAATTCTATTTGCAATAGCATTTTTATGTGACTGCATGGATGGCAATCTCGCAAGGATGAAGTTCAAAGCAAACAGATTTGGCATGTTTATGGAAGTAAATGGAGACAAGATAAGAGTTATGCTTCCATTATTAGGATTAACACATACTTATTATTTAGCAACAAATGACATTTCAATATTTTACTGGGCATTCGCTTTTATTTCAACAAACTTATTCTTCCCATTCGCAGAGGCTTATATGGGATATCAATCAGGGAAGAAAGGTTATGAAAAAAGTTATGTAGTAACTGATGCTAATGCAGGAGCTCAATTTACAACAGGAAAGTTAGCAAGAATGAGAAATTTCCTTAGAAAAAGAAGATTTGATATTATTTATACTGGTTTAGACCAAGAAGTTGCAGCAATATTAATATTCCCATTGCTAAGTTATTTTAGTTTTGAATTAATAAAATGGGGTTTCATATTCGCAGCATTCTCCTATACTTTATGGGTTTTAATCATTAGGTACCCAAGGCAAATAAAAAATATTCTTGAAGAAGATAGGAAGAATTAATAAGATTATCTACTAGGTAAATAACATGAAAAAAGGAAGAATTTTATTGATGAGTCCAAATTTAAGGGGACTTCAAGATGGGATTATACGTATTCAACCAGGTTTAGGTATAGGTTATGTTGCAGCAGTTGCACGACAAATGGGACATGAAGTTTTTGTAAGAGACACTGCACTAGAAGGATATGACAAAGTTTCAGCAATAGATGATCGTACAATTGGCGTTGGAGAATCAGATAAAGACATTGCAGATTATATTTCAAATGTTCACCCAGATGTTTTAGGTATATCAGTTTTATTTTCAAATTTAATAGACTCTGGTCATAATATTGCTAGAATTGCAAAAGAAGTAAATCCAAAAATTAAGGTAATTATTGGCGGTAACCATGTAAGCAATGCCAGTCTTGATTTTATTGTTGCTCAAGATCCTACTTCAGGTTTGCCTAAAAGGTTCCCAGATATTGAAAATAAAAATGTTGATTATGCAATGCGTGGAGAAGTTGATTTCTTATCAGGAGAATTATTTGATGCAATAATAAATGAAAGAGATCCTACTAATATAGATGGTTTAATTTTTAAAAAGAAAGAACATACAGGTCCAAAAGTAGAAGGGCAAAAAGTTATTAAATTAAATAATCAAGAGTCTATTTTTATTAACAAAAAAACAAAAGTTGCAAATTTGACAAGCTTACCATCCCCAGCAAGAGACTTGATGAACATGGAAGGCTATTTCAAAATAGCAAGATTTCATTCTGCAAAATCAAAATCAGACAGAGTATTGAATGTAATGTGCTCTCGTGGATGCCCAGAGCATTGTACTTTCTGTACAACTCCCGAACAATTTGGACAAACTGTAAGGTGGAGAGATCCTCAAAATATCTATAATGAAATAAAATGGGGCATTGATAATCTAAAAATTGGTGAAGTCCAGTTTGAAGATGACAGTTTAACAGCACATAGAGTAAATTTAGAAAAATTATGTACTTTAATCGAGCCTTTAGGAATTTTATGGTGTACTCCAAATGGTACAAAAGTAAATTACCAACAAGGTGGCGGAATGGAAGGTGGAGTCTTCAAAAAACAACTAGAGATGTACAAAAGAATGAAAGCTTCAGGTTGTTACAGTATAACTTTAGCTTGCGAAAGTGGTTCCCAAAGAGTATTGGATAAAATTATAGGTAAAAGATTGAACTTAGAAGATGTTGCTCCTGCAATAGAAGCAGCAAAGAAAGCGGATCTTTATGTTCATACTTTCTGGGTTGTAGGATTCCCAGGAGAAACAAGGGAAGAAATGGAACAAACTATTGAATTTGCTAAAAAAACAGGTGCAGACAGCTATTCATTAGCAATTTTAAGTCCACTGCCAGGAACCCCAATTTATCATCAAGTTATGAGAGAAAAACTTTGGTGGAATCAAGAAGATAATTTAGAGCACTTAATGTACAGAAATTCATTAGTCAAAGTAGACGGATTTAAAGATGGAGTTGAATTCCAAAGATGGGTAGATACTAAACAAAAAGAATTAAACTTGTTACTTAAAATAAAAGATCCTAAAAAATTCGAAGATAACTACAGCAGGGGCGGCAGAATTTTAATAGAAGATAAAAACTTATTAAGACAAGGTTAGCTAAACTCTTTTCTTCCGTAATTTTCAAATAAGCCATCAAACAATCCTATTAAGAACCATTTGGTGCTCTTAAATTTCAATTTGACAATCCTTCTTAACAAATTAGATGGAGTTGCAAAGAAAAACAGGTATAGGAAGAAGAAAAATTTATCTGAAAACCTTGCATGCTTCTCCATTACCAATATTCTATTCCTTGTTGTGTAATAGTCAAATATAATTCTGGTTGGTTGTGATCTCCCACCTTTATGCCAAACTTTGGCTTTTGGAGCAATTAATACTTTATATCCAGCATTTTTAACTCTTAATTGATAATCTAGAGCTTCATAATATACAAATATATTATCATCATAAAATCCTACTTTTTTTATCTTGTCAACATCGTACATCACAGAGCCAGCCCATACATATTCAGCTTCTTTTATGTGGTCAAACTGTCCTTTGTCTTCTGCTTCTCCAAAAGTGCAGACTAATCTTCCAGTTCTCCATACCATTTTTCTTGCAACGCTCATCAATAGGTTTCTTTTTTCAAAATCATAATATTTAGAACCTACTGCAGCCGCTTTCTTGTTTTTCTGAATAACATTCACCATTTCATTCAAGCAATTTCTGTCAATCTCAACGTCATTGTTCATTATCCAGACATACTTGAAGCCGTTGTTTATTGCATAATTTATTCCTACGTTGTTGCCTCCGCTGCATCCTAAGTTTCCATTGTTGAAAATATGTATAACTTTGGGATATTTCTTCTTCAAGTAAACAAATCCTTTGTTGTCTTTAGAGTTGTCAGCAATTAATATTTTAAAATTCTTGTAGTTCAGTTTAGAAGCTGTTTTTATAAAATCCTCAGTATCAGGCAAATTATTGTAGTTTAAAGTTACAATCAAGACTTTAGGTTTTTTCATAAAATTATTCAATAAAATCCTTTTATAAATCTACTGAACCTTTAAGACATATATCTTTTCGCCATTTAATTGCTTGTCAAACTTGTACATTTTTAGTACATCTTCTTTTTCGAGCCAGTCTAGTCTAGAGTCCAATATAGAAATCACTTTAGGCTTCTCTTTTTTTATGGTTTGAATCAAGTCTGTTCTCTTCAAGTATCCATTGTTGAAGGCATAAGCTGAAGTGTCGTACCATTTTCCAGGCTTATTTCTGTCAGCATAGAAGTTTATGGCGCTATTATCAACCAAAACAGTATCATTAGCATTCGTTATTGACTTTATATAGTCAGCAACTTCCTTTATCTCTGCATGTTCTTCAGGATAATGCAAAATTTGCTTGCTAAATTGGGTTAAAAATCCTAAAGCAAATAGATTTAGTATAACAAAAACCAAAAATACGTGGTAGATTTTATTTTTAGATATTTCCTTGAAGCTAATTCTTATCTTTATTATCTCAGCAGCAGCAATCAGGCACAAAAAGGGAACAAATATTACAACATAATGCGTTCCAAACATCTTTATTGATATCAAGAACAATGCAAATGCCAAGGTTGCAAATGAAACAAGCTTGTGATTGTCAGCAACATCTTCTTTTTTCACAATTTTTACTATGGTATATACAGCAAGCGCTATCCCAAGCAGGTAAAATGGATTTATTATCACAAGAATTGCCATGTATTTTTCAGTTGCAGAAAAGCTTGAAGGATAATTTACAAAAGTCATTAATTGATTTATGAAGCTAAAAGATCCAGTTTGTAAATACAAAAACATTGTCATCAAAAGTGTGAACAAAGCTCCTCCAATGATATAATGAGCAATCACTTTCCTGTTTCTATAGAAAAGCATGAAAGCCAAGGTAGCAATCACAAAGTATCCAAAAGACTGCTTAGTAAATACTGCAGCTGCAATTGCAATTCCAGCAAATAAATACTTCAAATTATTTCCTTCTTTGGTTATTAAATAAAAAGATAATAACAAGAACGGCACTCCAATATAATCAACATAGTATCCATTCCTGACAAATTCAGGTGAAATCAAAAATAGTAAAGAAGCAATTAATCCTACTCTAACGCTTTTCATTTTTCCAATCAAAAATAGTATGAAAGCTGAAAGTATTGCCATCAAATTAGAAAATATTGAGCCAACAACTAAACTTTTTCCAAATATTGTCATGAACAATGCCATAAGATAATGTCCTAAAGGAGGATAGACATGGTAAAAATCTTTGTAAGGAACTTCACCATTTGACATCTGCAGCGCAATGTAACTTTGCTGAGCTCCACTCCAGTAAGGCCCTACTGTATTCTCGATGTTTACAAATCTTGCTCCAGCTACAAGTATTAAAATTATTACAAGCACCCAATCAATCTTGCTAAGCTTCATTGTACAAGTATTTCCTTACTGCTTTATATGCTTCTTCTGGTTTTATAACCTGCAAGCAGACATTGTTGCTGCATACAGATAGTTTATGGTTGAATGTTCCAATGCATGGGCTGCACGCAAAATCAGAATATAATACAGTGACTTTCTTTCCTATAGGTTTGTATTCTTTCAATGGAGTTGGTCCAAAAAATGCAACAATCGGAACTTTAGATGCAGATATGAAGTTTGTTGCTCCACCGTCATTTGAAATAAACAGGTCTGCAATGTTTCCAAAGTCGATCAATTCTCTTAAAGTAAGTTCAACTGCGAAGCATCTTTCATTTTTTATTGTTTCTATTATGAAGCTTACCTCGTCATTTGATCTTAAGGCATTCAATTCTCCTTTTATTTCTGAAACTGCAAGCTTTGAAGGAGTTTTTTCAAGTACAACATAAACATTTTCATCTTTGAGCATCTTCCTTATCAATGAAATGTAGTGAGTCAAAGGCCACTTCCTCAATGTTAATAATTTTGTAGTAGGGCTTACAATAACAATTTTGCTTTTTTCATTTATTTTAATGTTTTTTTCTTTTAATTTCTTCCACAAGTCCTGTTTAGCTTTCTGAGATGTAAATACTGGAGGAGTTTCAAGTTCATCTTCGCTGATATGTCTCTTTCCAAGAGGATATTCTTCTTTAGGTGCTTTCAAGGCATAGACCATTGACAAAAACCCAACTCCAAGGTGATGATTTGTGTTATATGTTATTTTATGCGTCAAGAAATCTCCCCTGTAAAGCCCTTCCATGTTAAAATTATAGAACCCGACTCTTGTAGGAGCTCCGCTCAAGTAAGTTATCAGGCTTGTAAATCTTGAAAACAGTTCCAAATCAATTATCACATCAACATTATTTCTTCTTGCCCATGAAATGAATTTTATAGTGTCCCATGTTAGAAGAAAAAAGTTCTTGCTTCTTATTGTCAATATGTTTTTTTCAGGTAAATAGCCAAAAGCTTTCAAGCTTACTTCTAATTCCTTGAATATCAGGAAATATGCTTCAGTATTTGGATAAAACTGCTTGAATTTCTTTATTGCAGAGTAAGCCAATACAGTGCTTCCCATCTCAGACAATTCAATAAATACCGCTTTTCTTATTTGTCTGTTCGTATCATCTTTTACAAATCCTAAAAATTTATTTAAAGAATGAAAAACAGAAAGTAAAAAGCACAGAGGTATGCCTACATACTTGTCAATTTTAACCATTAAACTCATTTTCATTTTATTTCACGTAATTTAAACTCTTCAAAGTACCAAAAAGACTTCTTACTGCTAGCAATGGAAGTAATATAGCGTAAACAATTATCAATTTGTCAATGAATCCAAAAATTCCAGCCCATAAAACCAAGCTTAAATTATTAGGTCTCAATATTTCATGTAAAAATTCTACAAATTTGTTCTTCTTTCTCTCAACATTCTGTGAATAATACTTTTTTATCTCGTCAAACTTCTGATATTGGCACAAAGCTTCGTATTTTTTCAATTTATACAGATTATCTAATAAAATTCCAAGAGTTGCTGCAAATCCAGCGTACAAATACCAAATATCTCCATAAGTATTGTATGCCCACAATCCCATGCAGGTCATTATTAATCCTCTATGAGTGTAATGTCCTATAATATCCAGATAAGCTCCTTTCAAATATGCATTTTTATCCTTTAAGTTCTTGAATCTTGCCAATTCTCCATCCAATAAATCAGACAATAAAGCAATCTGGTAAACTACCATCCCAATCAATCCAAAAGTATAGCCTCCTGGAATCAACAATAAACATCCAATTATTCCCAAAGATATCCAGAAAGCTGTTATCTGGTTAGGTGTTATCTTAGTTCTTATCAAAAGACAGGTTATGTAGACAGAAATCTTCCTGTAAGCCCACATGTTCCAGCTCCAGTTCTTGCTTACTTCTTTAGAATGGACTACGCTCTTTAATTCAGCTAAGGTTGGATACTTATTCATTATTTATAGCCACTTAAAAGAACCTTTTAAAACTTACGATTTTCAAGTCTTTTTGGTTAATAAGTTATATAAACCACATTTTAAGGCATAAAATATCATGATAGGAACAATAATCTTGGTTTTGATAATATTTATAGTTGTATTTCTGCAGTTTCTATACTCGCCATTATTAGATTTTTTTATAGGCAATAAAATATTGATTAGAAAAAAGCAGGTTCTTCCAGTTTCAATAATTATTCCAGCTTATAATGAGGAAAAATACATCGCAAGAAAGATAAAAAACTTGAAAGAACTGGATTATCCAAAAAAAAAGTTTGAAATAATAGTTGTTGACAATGGTTCAAAAGATAATACTGTAAAAATTGCCAAAAAATTAGGTGTTAAAGTCTTGACTTCGGAAAGAGGAAAGACAAATGCATTAAATATGGGAATAAAATCAGCAAAATACAATATTGTAGCAATGACAGATGCAGACACAACATTATCAAAAAATGTTTTAAGAAGCTGCGTTGAATTGATTCATAACGATGTTGCAGCAGTCTCTGCTTTCACCAAGGTTATACCTAAAGATCTTTATTATTTTGAAGCAAAAAACAGATATCACGAAGAAGACTGGCAGTTAAGGCACAAGGAAGGAATGCTTGACACTACCTGCAGCTTGGATGGAAAATTTATTATGTTCAACAAACAGCATTTTCAAGAATTTCCTAAGAATACAATATGCGATGACTTTGTAATAACATTAGAATTGAGAAAAAAAGGATTTAGAAGCGTAGTTGATCCTGATTCAATAGTTTTTGAAGAATGCCCTTCATCAATCTCAGAAGAATTAAAGCAGATAAGAAGAAGAGTCGGTTTAGGATTAGATACTGTCTTCACAAAAGATGTCATCTCAATGCTTTTCAATCACGGTTATTTCGGAAATTTAATTTTGCCTGCAAGAAGATTCTTGTCTTTGATAGTTCCTTTATTCGGATTGTATATAACAATTTATCTTTTCATAAAATTAAACGCGTTTATAGCTTTGGCAATAATCTTGCTTGGATTTATCTTATTGTCAATCTCAATGCCCTACACTTTGTTGCAGCTTCTAGGCGCTTCATTAGGATGGTTAGACTTATTTTTAGGCAACATCAACAAAACAACATACTGGCAAAAAGTAAAAAGTTAAGCAACTACTTGCTTTTGAGCATTTAACTCAGAATATTCTTTCTGATTCATCTTTATCTTTGCAGCCTTTGTAACAAGTTCAGGAATATACTGAGGATTAGAAATTACATTTATAGACCATGCGCATTCATAGCTGCATCTACAATCAGTATCCTTGATAAATTTCTTGACATCTTTAGTTTCCTGATTTTTCCATAATTTCATGAAGTCCATATCATATTGCCTCAAATTTCCTAATTTTTTCTTATAAAGTATTTCACAGGGATAAACATCACCATTTGCATAGACAACTCCAAACAAAGCTCCTGCAGGGCAATGTGATGTGTAATCATTTGTTAAGTAAGTTTTTCCTAGTATATTATTTATTATCATGTTCTTGGCGCTCATCAATGTTCCTTGTATCGTTGTACCCCATCCAAGAGTTATTCCATTCATCTGGTCTTCATGTATTTTCTTTGTTAATTTTATATATTCTCTCAAGATTCCTTTCTTTATCTCAGGATCAATTCTTTTAATTACTCCTTCTTCCCTCATTATTATTGCTGTAAAAGATTTAACGCAAATAGTCTTAAGATATTCGTACAATTCCACAACCTTCAAATAATTATGGTCAGTTACAGTTAGTGCAACATTGCATATTATATTTGGTTTGTTGTATTCCATTATCATTTTATAAGTGTTCATAGCGTGGAAGTACAAGTTTTCAGATCTTCTATTTTCATTGTGTTCTTTTTCAAAATTGTCTATAGAAATTGAGAAAAATAACTTGCCTTTTATTCCAGAAGCGATGAATTTGTCTATGAAATTCTTGGTTAATTTTGTGAATCTTCCGTTTGTTGTTATAAAAACAGATTCTATTGGAGTGTTTGTAAAGTAAGCTTTAACAATTTCAAATATGTCGTTTCTCAAGAAAGGTTCTCCGCCAGTCAAGTTGACATTTACCAATCCTTTTCCTAGATTTTTGGTGAATTTTTCAATTTCTTGTATTGATAATTCTCCTGCAAAAGCATCTGGAGCGTCAAAGTCAATAAAGCAGTGCTTGCATCTTGCATTGCACCTATTAGTAATAAAATGCACCAAGCTCAAAGGCTGTGATTTGGTTACATAAGAATTTACAGCTACTCTCAATGGATTCATATGCTAAAACTATCAATGAGACTTTAAAAAGCTTGCGAACTTTAAATTTATTGCAGGTGAGCTTCTTCGCCAAACTGCCTTAAAACTCCAGCTAAGCTACCATATATCCTTACTGTAATAAAAATAGGATACAAGTACAATAAAGTCAGGTTGTTTTCCTTGTAGGTTTTCTTCAAGGTCATGTAGATTACATAAAATAAGTAAAATCCAATTAATATTGAACCAAATATTTCAAATGAAAGTAAAAAATCTTCAGTAAAGATTGCACTTGTCATGAATGCTGCTAAAAATAAGAATATTGCTGCCATCAAGTGATATTTTACCTTGTAGCTTCCACCAATCCATCTTGCCTGCGAGTAAGTTTCTTTTAATGTGCTTGGATTGTTGTGGTATGCAATTGCATTTTCAACTAGTTTCGCATTTCCAATTTTAGCTGTTAGACTTTGATCATCAGCATATCCCCAGCTTGGATCAAAACCTGCTGCTTTTTCAAATATTTTTTTCTGTACACATCTATAATTATGTGGAATCCTTTCTTTTATTGTTGGCAAGACCCTTATCTTTCCCCAGCATCTTGCCCAAGGATTGTCTAAATTTGTAGCATATTCCTGTCCATGCGTAGTTCCCTTCACATTTTCTTTCAAAATAGGTTGAATCATAGTTTTAATATAGTTTTTATCCAATCTCATATCAGCATCATGGAAGAAAATTATACTTCCCTTAGAATTTTTAACACCATTGTTTCTTGCAGACCCTAATCCTGCATGCTTTTGCTTTACAATCCTAAAATTCTTGAACTGTTTCTTGTATTTATTTGCAACTTCTATTGTTTTATCCTTGCTTCCATCATCTATTACTAAAACTTCATAGTCTGTAAAAGTCTGTTTCTTTAAGTCTTCTAAGCAGCCTGGCAAATATTTCTCTTCATTGTAGCAGCACAATACAATAGAAACTTTTGGCTTTTTCATTTTCTAAAAGTTCTAAAACCTATTTATAAAACTTATGGACAAGTAGTAATAGTAGTAAATAATCTGGTAGTTAATAACCTTTATAAATCAAATTTTGAGTATTTTTTAGATGGACATCATAAAATTTTTAAGAAGAAAACAGACTTTGTACTGGATTTTTGAAACATTAAGAAAGCCTTTGTACTGGATTTATCTTAAAAGAAGATATGTCAAATTTAGCAAGATAAAACTTTTTGGAAAGCCTTTTGTTTTAAATCGTGGAATCATCTCAATAGGAGAAAACACAAAGGTTGTTTCTTCAAAATATTACTATGGCGAAGATTTGCCTCAAGTTTCTTTCAATGCAATAGAAGAAGATAGCATTATCGACATAGGTTCAAACTGCACTTTGTACGGCACTTCATTCAGGTGTGTAAAAAGAATTAAAGTTGGAAACGATGTTGTTTTCGCTTCAGGATGTAAAGTTGTTGATCATGACCATTTTTTTGAAGTAGAAAGAAGAGGAATCTCAAGTTTCCCGGCAAAAGAAATAATTATCGGCAACAATGTCTGGTGCGGTTTCAATGTAATTATCTTGAAAGGTGTAAAGATTGGTGACAATTCTATAATTGGAGCTGGTTCTGTAGTTACAAAAGATATCCCAGCAAACGTAATTGCAGCAGGCATGCCCGCAAAGGTAATAAAGAAAATAAAATGAAAATTGCTTTTGTAAACGAATATTACAAGCCGGTAATTGGCGGAGTAAATCAGGTAGTTGAAGAGCTTTCAAAATTATATTTAAAAGACGGCCATGAAGTTCATGTTTATTGTTCAGATTGGGATAAAAATAAAAGAATTTCAAGAAAAAAAGAAATAATTGATGGAGTTTATGTCAATAGATGCTTCCACTGGTTCAGAGCTGGTAATTTTGTAACGTTTTTCCCTTCAGTTTTCTTTAAATTGCTAAAAAAAGACTTTGACATAATCCATTCGCATGAATCGGGACATCCTCACGTTTTCTTTTCTGCATTAGCTTCATTCTTAAAAGGAGTTCCTCACATCCATACCACGCATTGTCCTTGGACAGATTCTTTCAGAAGTTTCTTTGCCAATATCATGAAATGGCCAGCCTACAATATTTTCATGAGATTGTCTTATTCAATGTCAAAAGCAGTTGTTGCAATCACGCCATGGGAGCTTCCAATTCTTTCAAAATACGTTTCAAGAAGTAAAATAAAAGTTATTCCTAACGGCATGTCTTCAATATTCTTCAATAAAGTAAAAAATAATAATTTTAGGAAGAAAATAAAGTCAAAAAAGAACTTAATTTTATTCTTTGGCAGATTAAACGTCACAAAAGGTCCTGACAAGTTTGTTCTTGCTGCAAAAGAAATACTAAAAGAAAGAAAAGATGTCACTTTTGTTATTCGTGGACCAGACGAAGGCATGAAATCTAAAGTTAGATTCTTGATTGGAGATGAAAAGAACATAGTTTTGATGGAACCAACCACAAATAAAGTGGAAATTGCAAAGATGTATCAAGCTTCAGATGTTTTTGTTCTTCCAAGCTATAGGGAAGGCTTGCCTTTGACTATCTTTGAAGCCATGGCTTCTGGCTTGCCAATTGTAGCTTCTCCTGTTAATGGGGTTCCTTTCGAGATGAAGCACAATGAAAACGGATTGTTTGTAAATTACGGCAACATTCAAGGATTGAAAAAATCTATTTTAACATTGTTGAAAGATAAAAAATTAGTTTCTAAGATGAAAAAGAATAATTTAGAAAAGGCAAAGAACTACAGATGGGAAATTATTTATAAAAAATATCTAAATCTTTATAAGAAGTTTTATTAGACAGATTTATAAACTTAAAGAATCATCATTTGCTTTAATGGATAAAAGAGGTTCAGCAAGTGAATGGTTCTTAGTAATTGTTGTAGTATTAGTTGTAGGTGGTTTAGTTTTGTTCATTTCTTCAAGAATGTTCTACACAAAAGCAGGTGTTGATAAGATGCTAACTGATACTAAAGAACAGATTAAGTCAGAAGGCTACAGTAAATGCCAATCAGTATTGTTAACTGACAGTGCCAGAAGCAGTTCATACAAGTCAGAATATTTAGGAAAAACTCCAAAGCAGATTTGTAATGATCTAAACAAAGACCTTAAGTTCTTGAATCAGATTTACAATTTTGGAATCTATACTGGAGATACTGCAGCTACTTGCGACGATTACCAAAAAAACGACTTAACATTTTCAGTAAGCGAGTTTAGATTGGCTGATGAATCTGAATTTGATAAAGCCTTGACGCAACAAAGTGGAGAACCTACTTGCATAACGAGAAGAAATACTTATAGCAGAGGTTTTGAATCAACAGTTAATCAAATGGCAATCTGCTGTTAATTAGTGATTTTTTCATAAATTGAAGTATCTTTCTTGTTACTCCAGTAAAAAGCCATCTTTCTTAGCATACAATTAGCACAATAGCCACAATGAACTGGAACCTTTCCCTTAAACTCTCCACCATTATAGCAGCTATAAGTATTTCTCCAGTCAATTTTTAGTTTATTTCCAAGATTTACAACATCTTCCTTGTCCATCTTCATTAATGGAGCTAAGATTTTATATCCTTCATCCAAAGTTGATTGATTGGCAGCCAAATTTATTATTTTTAAAAAAGTAGGTGTGCAGTCCTTCATTGGAACTCTTCCTTCTTCTCTTATTCCCATAAAAATATCATATCTTTTCTTCTTTCTCAAGTAATAAGATTCAGCATGTGCCAAAGCTGCAAAAGTAAATAAAGAATTCCTGCAGGGAACCCACCATTTTCTTATTTTTTCTTTTTCCTTTTCTATATTTCCTAAGTCTTTTTTAGTTGTCTTAGGTATTTTGGCATCAATTTTGTTCAATAAGGCAGGACTTATCTCTCCAAGCCATCTCAAGTTTATTGTTTTCACTTTTGCTTTTAGTTGTTTAGCTATCTGATTTACGCAAAACTCTTCCTGTTTTAAGGTTCTCTGTCCATAGTCAAAGAACAAAAATTCAAGATTAGAATAATTAAGCTTCTTTTTGACATAATAAGCTACAGTTGAGCTGTCTAGTCCTCCAGAAATAACTATTATTGCATTTTTTTGCATAGAATTAACAGCTATTTTCAATTTATAAGTATTCTGAATCAAAAGATTTATAAAAACTTACACAATCTTTTTTAATATGAAAGTTAAGGTAAAAGACTTGCAGGTCGGCAATACTGTTCTTATAGAAGGAAAAGAGCACAAAATAACAAGATTTGAAATGTCCAACATAGGCAAGCAAGGTTCATCCAAATGCAGGATTGAAGCAACAGAAAAATCATCTGGAGCAAACAAGATTTACATCAAATTATCAGAAGAAGATATAGAAATTCTTTAATTCATAAGCTTTTTAAAGCATATTCTACAGTATATAATTATGGAAAATCACATTTCTTGGAAGAATCATTTAGAAGGATTAGTAGCTAGTCTTGAAAAATCAGGAGAAAACTTAGAGGGTAAATTCTGCAAAATGTTAGCAAATGACATTGTAAGAGAAGCAAATAGAAGAGGAAATTATTATAGACAATTAAGTGGCAGAAAAAGAGGCAGTTATGTAAGAGATTCAATAAGGGAAGTATTGCCTAGTTTAGAAACTGGAGTATTATATTCAAATAGAGATATTGCTAACAAAACAGGACACTTTATTAGCAGTATTAATAACGCTTTAATAGATTTACAAGATGAAAGTGGTTTAGTGTCAATTCTATTATGTAAGGATATATTTACTCAAGGTAGTGATTATTACTGGATGGCCCCAATAGAACAAAAAAGAAAACAAAAAATAAAAGTTAAATTACCTAAAGAATTACCAGAAGTATTTATAAAAAAGAATTACAATATAAAAGAATTAGAAAAAATTTGGGGTAACGCGGTAACAACAGTAAAGAAAGCCGGATATGTAGAACTAAAGGGTTTTACTTTAGATTGGCAACGTGAAAATGAATATCTTTTTGAATTATTTATTTCAATTAATAAGTTATCTATAGGAAAACTTCCATCAGGAAAAGTAGTAATTGGTTATGATGCAAAATATGTTAAAGATTTCAAAAGAGATCATTCTGGATATAGAGTAAAAAAGAACGCAAAACCTGCCGTTAATAACCTTTAAAAACAGTATTTCTAGCTTTCTTTAGATGTTACACATTATCATAACAGCTTACGGAGAGCCAAAAGCAACAGAAAAAGCAGTAAGATGCATTCTAGACCAGGATTTGCCAGTCAACACTAAAATTATAGTTTGTGATCCATTTCCAGATGTAAAAACTTATATTGAAAAAAAGTTTGGAAATAAAATAGAATTCTTTGTAGATCCTGATGAAGGAAAATCAACAGCATTGAACATTATTTTTAACAACATCTGGTCTGAAAACATAGATGACATAATTATGATGACAGATGGAGATGTTTTCCTAGAAAAAAACTCAGTAAGAGAAATAATTTCTAAATTTAAAGACAAAAAAGTAGGCGTTGTTTGTGGTCATCCAGTTCCTTTGAATGATAAAAATACAAAATATGGATTCTGGGCACATTTCCAGTTCCATTGCATGAACTTAATAAGAAAAACATTTGCAGTCAAAGACAAATTCTTTGAAACATCAGGTTATTTATGGGCAATTAGAAATGGAGTGATAAAATCATTCCCAATAGATTCCTCAGAAGACTCAATAGTCCCATATTTATTCTATGACAAAGGTTATTATGTTGACTATTCAGAAAATGCCAAGGTTTTAGTCTTGAATCCTCAAAACTGGAACGATTGGATTAACCAAAGAAAGAGAAACATCAAAGGACACTCAACAATAGAAAAGAACAAGCCTAAAAATTCTCCAAAAAGGATTAAAACATTCTTGAATGAAGTAAAAAAAGGAGTTTTAATGTCGTTGTCTTATCCAAAATCAATAAAAGAATGGATATGGATGCTTCAATTTTACTTTGCAAGAACCTATGGCTGGTTTATAGCTTACTATGAGATGAAGTTCAAGAAGAAAAAATACAAAGATGGCTGGAGAGAAACAGAAATGGCTTCAACAAGGCCTTTAGATTAAGTTCACAAAGCTTATAAACACAAACTAATAGTTAAAAATAATGACAGAACCTCTAGAAAAAAAATTGGAGAATTCAGATACAATTAATAGAACCATTAATTGTAGAATGATAGATTTTGTTCCTCTGGCTGGAATTTTAACATACTTTTGTCGCATGAAAGACTTTGATGAAAAAACTTATGGGAAACCTATAGAATTAAATGAAAATCAATTTTACGATCAAAATAGTTTATCTATTTTTATGGGAGCCTATCATACTGCAGCAGCAATAATTTTATTTAGTTAAATTAATTTTCTCTAAAGCATCTTTCTTGTCAACATCAATCAAAAAACATCTTTTATCTTTAGCAATCTGCTTAAATCCATAATCAATTAGTTTTAGCATTCCTATTTCTTCTTCAGTATATTTTTTTCCATCTCTTTTTTCAGCTCTTTTAACAGCATCCTCAAATTTTCCAGTTAATATTATGACTTTTTCTGGTATCAATCCTAATTTTTTCCTTATCTCCATTAATTTACGATATTCTTTCATCAATTCTTTCTTGTTTCCCTTGCATAATTGGGCAGCAGCATACAAGCAGGAAGTGTCAGCTCCCCTATCTTGAATTACATTTCCTTTTTTCAAGTTAGGCTTGACTTTTTTCTCTATCTGCTCCAAGTCTATTGCAAAAAACTTCAATACATCATCAATAGGATTCTCAGTTCTATAAAAAATGTCGTCATTATTCAAGGTTTTAATTATCTTTTCTCCAAATTCTGTCAATTCAGTATCTTTAATCACAAAAGCATTTGTAATTTTGTCTAAGAAAAAGCTTTTCCCTATTCCTTCAATGCCTTCTATTGAAATATATTTTCCTTTCATTTTATTTTTTCTAGTTCTTTTCTTAAAAGTTCAATCGATTGAACCATCTGAACAGAGTTTGTAATCATCAAGTTTATATCAACTGGCCTAAATCTTACATCTTCTAATAATCCAATTACTTTTTTTCCTTTTGCAATAGCATATCCTATTTCCCAGGCAGTTCCAGGATCTATTGCTTGTCCATTTAGCACAGCAATCATAAAATCACATTCTACAACAGCATCCCTATCTCTTTTATATATCCAAGAACTATCTCCTTCTCCATCCCAGACAGCAGCATCTCTTTGCGGCAGGTAGGTATCAATTTTCAAACTTTTACATAATTTATCAATCTTTTCCAGATAGCTTCTTTCTCCTTCATTGAACAATGGGCCTGCAATGTAAACTTTCATAGCGTCACGTGTATTGTAGAGTAAAACTTATTTATTTTTCTTTCTTTCAATATCTTTTCAGCCTTATCTTCTACTTTTTTTCCATTTTTTCTTAGATATTCAACAACTTCTTTAACTTTGTCGCACATCACTTTTATGTTTTCTTTGTTTAGATTAGGATAATTAGGCAATATTAAGTGGTTGTTGCAAAATTTATCAGTCTCAGGATAATTTCCTTTGTCATTTATTATTTTTATCTTGGCCAGGTTAGTAGGGAAATAAACTCCTATAGGTATCCCTTCCAAAGCCAGGCTAGCATATAAAGTATTTCTAGTAAATTCATTGCTTTCTATTGTACAAGGTATATTAGAATATATTCTTCCTTCGTCAGTATCTTCTTGGAACTTTAATTCCTTTACATTTTTCAATTCATTCTTGATTTGCAAGGCATTTCTGTTAAATCCTTCAATAAATTCTGGTAATTCTTTCAGTTTATGCATAGCAACAGCAGCCAATATTGGGCTAAACCTGAAATTATATCCTATTCTTGGATATTCTACACCATTTATCCAGTCAGAAGCAGTTATTTCTGAAACTTGTGTAATGTTTTCATCAAATCTTTTTATTATTTCTCCTTCATGTCTTAAGATTCTTACTTGTTTTGTAATTTCATCATTATTTGTTGTTACAGCTCCGCCTTCACCAATCCTTAAAACCTTGGCTTCACCAAAGCTATGGCATCCAATTCCAAAGCTTCCAACATTTTTTCCTCTGTATTTGGCTCCAGTAGCATGTGCACAGTCTTCAACAACAGGAATATTCAGTTTCATTATTTCATTCATGTTGCAGGGATTTCCAAACATGTGGACAGGGATAATTGCTTTCGTTTTATTGGTTATTTTATTTTTGAGCTGTTTAACATCCATATTTACTGTCTTGTCAATATCTACAAAAACAGGTTTTGCTCCAGTTGCAAGTACAGACATCAATGTGGCGACATAAGTATAGCTTGGTAATATTACTTCATCATCTCCTCCAACATTTAAAGCTTTTAATGATGCAAACAATGCTGATGTGCAGTTAGTTACAGCAATTGTATTTTTAGAATTTACATATTTTCCAAATTTATCCTCAAATTCCTTCACTTTAGGATTGTCAAACATGGAAAAGCTTCCAGATTTTAATACATCATTGACTTCAGTTATCAAATTATCATTGCAGCTGTTGCTATCATAAGGAAAATAATCTTCTCTTATTGTTTTATCACCATTTTCAATTGCTAATTTCATTTTAACAAGTATCCTGCGTCAACATTTATTAATTGTCCAGTAATGTTCCTTGCTTTTTCAGACGATAAAAATAAAATTGCATTTGCTACATCCTCAGCTTCATTTATTCTATTCAATGGAAGCTTTTTCTTATAAAATTCCTCGCTTATTTCATCCAAAATCTCTTTTGTCATCTCGGTTTTCGTTAAAGTAGGGCATATTCCATTGACATTTATGTTGTATTTTGCTAATTCCAATGCCAAAGCTTTTGTAAAAGTTGCAATTGCTCCTTTTGAAGCTGCATAAACAATAGCATTTTCAGTTCCAAGCTCAGAATCATTATTTTTTTTAGGAAAAGCATGTGTTGAAACAACGTTGACAATTTTTCCGCCATTTGTCTTCATTTTCTCTCCAAAAATCTTTGAGCAATTAAATACGCCAAGAACATTTGTATCAATTATCTTGCTCCAATCTTTCTCATCTTGTTCTAAAAATTCATTTACTAGAATTATCCCTGCATTATTGACCAAAACATCAACTTTTTTTATTTTCTCGGCTGCTTTTCTAACTTCTTCAATCTTAGAAACATCGCATTTGTAAAACTCTACATTCTTGTCCTTGGGCTGCTCTAAATCTAGCACAACTACCTTGGCTTCAGCTTCTGAAAAAAGCCTTGCAGAAGCCTCTCCTATGCCTCTGGAGCCACCTGTAATAACAACATTTTTACCCATGAAATTGAGGTTCATAAACCAATTTAAAGGACCTTTTTTATAAATCTTATGTATATCAGGTAAATTTAAAAGCAATTAAGGGGTTTCATAATTATGGAAATTACTTGGAAAAAAGACTGTAAATCTTTCGTAGGAGGATTTGTATGCGATGTCCTAAAGTCCAACGGCTACAAGCACTGCGGAGAATGCAACTTCTATAATCCTTACTCCAAAAAAGTATTGATAGTCAAGACAGGAAGCTTAGGTGATGTTCTAAGAACAACTTGTTTGATTCCAGGTATCAGGAGAAAATATGGAGAAAATGCAATGATTTACTGGCTTGTCTTTGAAAAGAACAAAGAGCCCTTGTTGAACAATCCTTACATAGACAAATTGCTGATTTACAACCAAGATACAATGCTAAGATTGCAATATGAAGAGTTTGACGCTGTTTTCAGCATGGATACAGATTTACCATCAATAGCAATAGCAAATTTAGTCAAGGCAAAAGAGAAGTTTGGTTATTACTTTGATAAAACTGGAAATCCTTCTGCAATAAACAAGGCTGCAAACTACTATTTGGAAACTGCCCAATCAGATTATCTGAACAAGAAAAACAGAAAATCATATCCTGAGATGATTTATGAGATAGCAGAACTTAAATTTGAAAAAGATTTGCCTATTTTGTCTGTTTCCCAGTCTCAAGTTGATTTTGGAAAAGATTTTTTGAAGAAAAACAACGTCTCTAATAAAAATATCATAGGAATCAACATAGGCTCAGCTCCAAGATGGCCGTCAAAAGTCTGGCACAACTCAAAAGTCACAGAATTAATCAAGAAAATAAAGAAAAACAATCATGAAGTTGTTATTCTAGCAGGTCCATCAGAAGTTGAAACTTTAAAAAACATGAAGAATGAATTGAAGAAAGAAAATATATCAATTATTCACAACGATCCAAACAACTCACTGCACGATTTCATTTCAGTCTTGAACATTTGCAATACTGTAATAACTGGAGACAGCTTGCATCTGCATTTGGCAACAGCATTGAAGAAAAAGATAGTTGCTTTGTTCTTCTGCACCCCTCATTGGGAGATTGAAGATTATGGCATAGTCAAAAAGGTTATAAGCCCTTTATTTGAAAATTATTTCTTCGCAGACAAATATGTAGAAGAACTAGTGAACAGCATCTCAGCAGAACAAGTCTACAAGGAAATTTGATATGGAATCGCACGAAATAAAGAAGATGTACGAACTAGAGGAGTTCCATTACTGGTTCAAAGCCAAAAGGGAAATGATTATTGATTTATTTAAAAAATACTGCAAGCCTGGCTTGGTTTTGGATGTCGGCTGTGGCACAGGGGCAATCTCAAAGGCATTAAAGAAGTTCACAAAAGTCATCAGCTGTGATTTTTCAGATGATTCTGTAAAGTATTCAAGGATAAGAAATCCTGACATTGAAGTTGTAAGGGGGGATGCACAAGCTTTAGGATTCAAGTCAAACAGGTTTGATGCATTAGTTTCCTCAGATTTAGTTGAGCATGTCAAAGACGACAACAAGGCAATAAAAGAATTTAACAGAGTTTTAAAAAAAAATGGCAGATTAATTCTAACAGTGCCAGCTTTCCAGTTTTTATGGAGCAAGGATGATGTCTCATTAGGCCATCACAGAAGATATACAAGGAATCAAATAAAGAATTTATTGGAAAGAAATAATTTTAAGATTGAATTCTTGAATTACTGGAACTTCAGCTTGTTTCCAGCTTATCTCGCATATAAATTCGTAAACAAGTCAAGCTCGGCAACAAAAGTCCCAGAGATTCTTAACAAATTGCTTCACTTAGGCTTCAGGTTTGATTCAAAATTGATACAATTGATAAAAGTCCCTTGGGGAACTTCAGTAGTGGCAGTCGCAACAAAAAAATGAAAAGCTTTTTCACAGAAAAGAGAATATTGATTTACATCTTCCTTTTTGCACTTGTTTTAAGGTTGTTAATGCTTAATTTGCATTCAGTAATTGAGACAGATGGCACTTACTATGTTCGCATGGCAGATAATCTTTTCTCAGGCAAAGGCTTAGTTGACATTGAAAACCAGTTCCAGACTTCCTTGACTCCATTTTATCCTGTAATGATAGGTTTATTTAACTTAATTATAAACAATGGAGAACTATCAGCAAGGTTAGTTTCAATTTTATTCGGAGCTTTACTGATTTTCCCAGTCTATTTCATAGCAAGAAGATTGTTCAGCAAGAAAACAGCATTGATAACAGCCTTGGTAATGTCAGTTTATCCTGCCTTGGCTTATGTTTCAACAATAACATACACAGATTCATTATTTTTATTCCTGTTATTCACTTCAATCCTAATTTTGATTAAATTTTTAGAAAAAGAGTCAATCTACAATGCTTTGTTTCTAGGTTTTATGCTAAGCCTGTGCTATTTGACAAGGCCAGAAGGCTTCACTTATCTTCTTATAGCAATATTCTTGACATTTATCATAAAATTCAAGAACTTTAAAGAGATTCTTCCAAAAGTTTTGGCAATAGTCTTGGTTTTCTTTCTAGTTGCTTCACCTTATTTGGCATTTTTGAAAGAGCAGACAGGCTCATTCTCATTGTCAAGCAAAGGATATGTAATTTACAAGTTCAGGGAATTCAAACCTTACACTTTGGAGTATGAAAAAAACATTTTCTCCTTGAATAACGACAAGACAGATGTCAGATTAAATCCTTACACTGTAAAAGGAAGTCTAGTTTCAGAAATCTTTTCAGACTTTTACACATTTATCTCAAGATACACCTACAATTTGATTACTGAGCTGGTTAAGTCTCTTCCAGCACTATTCCCATTGTTTCCTTTGTCAATTTTAGGCTTCATGAACAGGAAAAAAAGAAAGATAAACTTGGCTTTGCTTCTTTTAGCAGGCTACACAATATTGTTTTTCCCAATTTTCTGGGTTGAATCTAGATATTTACTTCCAATCTTGCCAATCCTGATAATGTGGGCGGCAGAAAGCACTTCAATTCTAGAAATTATAGTCAACAAAAAAATATTGATAGCAGGTTTTTCATTTTTAATGTTATTTTTATTGGTTTCAAACGCATTTGCCAATCATCTTATTGATAAAAGATTTGAAAAGCTAGATCCACCAATTGAACACAAGCAAGCAGGTTTAATGTTGAAGGAACTTTACAAAAATCCTATTGTAATGTCAAGAAAGCCTTACATTTCTTTTTATTCTAATGGTTATTATGTTAACTTACCATACGCTTCTTTAAAAGACACTTTAAATTTTGCATGCTACAAAGATGTGCAATTCCTGGTTGCAGATTCGAGATATTATTCTTTAAGACCAGAATTGATGAAAGAATTGAAAAATTCTAACTTGGAAAAAGTATATAACAAGGAAGATATTATAATCTATAAGTTAAATTGTAGGTAAAATGAAAGTATTATTTATATGCAACCAAGGAAAACACAGGAGCAGGACAGCTTCAGACATATTCAAAGATAGATTTGAAACTAACTATGCAGGCTTGTTCAGCGAAAATCCAGTCACAGAAAAGCAGCTTTCATGGGCAGACTTGATTGTTGTCATGGAAGACTTTCAAAGGACAGAGATATCTAAAAGATTTCCTAAGCAGTATATTAAAAAAAGAATATTAAGCTTGGATATCGCAGATGTATATTCTTATATGCAGCCAGAATTAATTGACAGGCTCAGGCTAAAGATGAACCAGCTTATTGAAGCCATTCATTAAATTGTTTTAGCGCCTCTTCCTTGTTCTTAAAGAATTTGGTTTCAGCAATTTTAAGTTCAGGCATTCTTCTTGTAACTTTAAACAAAACTTCACCATTTGGTTTTAATACTTTTATTGAAACTAGCCATTTTGCCATAAGACAATAAGACTTCAAACTTTAATAAGGATTGCCTAGAAAAACACGTAAATTTTACAATAAAATTAAAAAATTTATTATAAGTCTTATAAAAATTATGCAAATAATATTTTTATTCCTTTCTTTTCCGGTACTATTGTAACCTCATCTTCTTCCTTGAGCTTGTATCTTTTTATCAAGTCTTTAGGTATAATTAATCCAAGGCTTAATCCCAATTTGCTTAGCTTGACACTATATCTTTTTACAGCCCTATATTTAAATTTTAAAGTCATTTTAGAATATCATTGCTTCTTTATCAGGCACTCGAATCAACAAGGGAGTTTCAGTAGGATATTTTCTTTTAGCTTCTTCCAATACTTTATTTATGTCCTTTCCATGTGATACAATTTTCTCTTTAGCTACAACTATCCATTCACCGATATATTTGTCGACATTAGTTTTCATAAAATAATCATAGTTTTTGTCCATAAGAAGTGTAAATGAATCAGTCTTTATTAACTTTACTTAGAAATTTCCGCAAATCTTCCTATAGAAAGCTATAAAAGCACGGCTTTTATGAGATTTATTATGGGTTCTATAGAGCACAGAAAGAATAGAATTTTAGAATTTTTGAAACACAAGAAGATAATAATATTAATTTTAATTCTTCTTTTAGCATTTTTTATAAGATTAAGGTACAACAGCGTAAACACAGCACAGTGGTGGGACTCAGCAGACTACATGATGGGTGCCAAGGAGATAGCTGGAACTGACTTAGCCACATACGAATTCAATCCCAGAAGACCATTTTTCCTTTCATTGTTGTGGGGAGTAATCTTATGGCTAGGCGGAAATGATTCAGCATTAACATTTTCAGTTTTGATATTGTCTTTAATCACGGTTTTCTACACTTACCTGATTGGTAAAGAATTATTTAATGATGAAGTAGGATTAATAGCAGCATTTTTGCTGGGAGTTTTCTGGGAGCATTTGTTTTTTACAGCAAGATTGCTTACAGATATCCCTTCAGCTGCATTTTTGATAATGGGATTCTATCATTTCATAAAAGGTCCTTTGAATGACGGAGCTAGAAAGCATTCAATCTTGTCAGGAATCTTCTTAGGATTGGCTTGGTTCACAAGGTCAGCTTCTTTGGTGATGTTGATTCCTCTTTTCATAATGATTTTCATGAAAAAAAAGTTTTCAATATTGAAGGACAAGAATTCATGGATAACTTTAGGCATGATATTTGTAGTGATGCTTCCATTCTTCATATTTTTAATTTCTTCAAGCAGCGATGCATTGAAAGCCTACACAGGTGTCGGAGCTGGAAGGTTTGAAGGTGGTGGCATAACAGGTTTATGGGAAAATCTTAAATTAATTATGAGAACTTTAACACCATTTTACTACTGGATATTTTACATTGGATTATTTTTCATAGCAGACTGCTTTTTAGGATTGGATCTTATAGGAAAAAACAAGGACAAAGATCTTGCAAATAAACTATATTTATTTTTATGGACAATAGCTCCTTGGATTTTCTTTGGTTTGACATTTAATAGAGCATTAGAAGACCGTTATTTCATGGCAATCTACCCAACAATGCTTATCATAGCAGCTTACGGCTTGTTCAGGATAAAAAACTACATTGAAAAATTCAACAAGTGGGCTGCAATAGGATTCATAGTAATTTTATTGGTAATTGTTTCATATCCTCAAGTCACTATGGCAGATGATGTAATAAATTCCAGGTCTCAAGGTTTCGCAGAAGTTGCAATCGGAGGCTACTGGATAAAAGAAAACTCAAATCAAAATGATAATGTAATCTCAGCTTCAACATTGCAGAATATGTATTACTCTGAAAGAAATACCTATCCATTTGCAGAAAATAGTTCAACACGAAATGATCCAAATGCTTTCCTTCCTTATTTAGAAAAAATAAATCCAAGATATGTCGTGATTTCAGTATACGAGCAAGGCTTTACTCCTCAATGGGCTTACACCTTCGGCAATGACCATCCAGAATTACTTACCCCAGTTCAAGGCTATGCAAATCCGCAGCAGCAACCAATCTTGGTAATCTACAAGTACAATAACTTTAAAGAATCTACTTCACTAGTGGTAAGGCCTTCTTCATAAGGTCAACAACATGAATTTCTTTCTTTCCTTTTAGCCCTTTTACCATGTAGAATGTCTTTTGCTGCTTAGGATCCCAGCCATGCTGCGCCTTCTGCTCTTTCCCGAAGAAGTTTGGATAGAATACAGTGCCTTTATTTGCTAAAAATATTAAGTCACATTCTTTTGGAAGTTTATATTCCTTAAAATCCACAATCTTTCCAGCTTTTATTCCTTTCAATAAGTCTTCGACTTTGGCTTCTGCAAAAGAGTTCTTGAACCAGAATCTTATAAATGTAGAGCCAATGAAATAAATAAAATCTTTTCCATAAGTCAAGTTTAAATCAATTAATTCTTTCTCTAAATCATATCTCTTTTCAATCATGTCCATTGAATGGTCTGAGAAAAAAAGCATTTTTTTAGTATCTAATTCCTGGCACGCTTCATCTATTCTCCTTACTGCATCTTTAGTTACATTGGAATATATTCCATGCTCATGCCCTATGTCATCTAATTCCAAGAAATGAATCCAGTTAAAGTCAGCTTTCAATGTTTTAGCCTTTCTTAGTGTAGCTTCAGTGCTTTTCTGCACAAATAAGCTTGCTTTCCTGTTGTTGAATATGAAGGGCCAGTCTAAAAATGTAAAACTTTTATTTTTCTTCTCCAAAGTGTCAAATATTGTTGGAACTTTCAATGAATTCTTCTGAGGCCATATCTTTTTCAGGCTTGGCTCAAAGTATTTTGCAGCTTCGTGCTGTAATGGGCTGTACAAAAAAAGATTTTTAGTCATCAATCTTGCTAGGCTTGCAATATATTTATTCTTAATATGAAATCCAGGCTTTTTTCTTAATGTGAAAGTATCAATTACTCCATGCTTCTCAGGATAAAATCCAGAAACAAGGCTTGCAATTATGCTTGTATATCCAAAAGTCACTTCCAAATTTCCATGCAGATTTTCCTTGCTTAATTCTTTTAAATAAGAAGTCCATTTTAAGTATCTAGGATTGAAAGCGTCAATAAAAATGCAGTTCATAGCAACCTCTGCGTGTAGTAGTTTCCATAAGCGTATAGAGCTGCCTTTCTTAATCCTTCAAAGTCGTCTTTCTTTATTGGAGCCATGTTCCATAAGTATCTCTTTGCTTCCTTCAATAAAGATCTGTCTTCAATTCCATACAATAAAAGCAGGCATGGCATCATCATCCTGTATCCTATGTCTCTCCAGTCAAACAATACAGGCAGATGTCCAGTTTTCCTGAAATATAACAAGTTTAGTAAATATTGAGAAGGGAAAGTTATATTTCCTAATGGGATGTAAGGCACATGGTACTTGAATGCCATTTTTCTATTCAGTTTTGACAATAATTCTTTCAAGCTTGAAGCTGTTATTCCAAAATCTTTCTCAGCCATGTATTTTAAAGTGAATTTTAAAAAATTTCTTGCTTCTTTCCAAAGTTTTATTGGATTCTTTATCTTGTCTGGCCTGAAATCTTGTTTAAAATTAGTTGCCCAGTTTAATTTTTTAGCTATCTCAGGCATTTCTTTTCCGTAAAGCTTTTTAAATAATTTGTTTCTTCCACCATAAGTTCCAGAGTATTGTTTTTTAAGCAGCAACATTGCAGCAGAGCAGTCAATAAACGTTTTCAGGCAATAGTAAATAGCAATCAATCTTTCATCCTTGTTGAAATGGTTTGAAAATCTTCTAGAATCCATTGCTAATAATAATAAGGCAGACTTGTTTATCAAATATCTCCATCCTTCAGATGTTGGAAGCTCTTTTTCATTAATTTTTATTAAATGTCTCGTGTCTTTTCCATACAAAAGCTGAGTTGCATATTTTATTTCAAAAGTTCTTGTAGTTTTTCTTAAAGATTTTAGATTTTTTAATGTGATTGCTCTCAAATCAACATGAAAAAACTTCTTCCTGTCGTAATTTGTTCCATCTGTTTCTATGAATTCACCTCCGCCCATTCCTATCGCATTTGAAGCTTTCCTTCCAACTCTATCAAGCTCAGAATCTTTCACCTTGTCCTTTGTTATTATGTACATGTCAAAGTCGTTGAAGACTTCTTTTCCATTCAAGACAGTTCCTTCTCCTTTTCCGAAGCTTCCAAAAAGTAAAACAGATACAGGTTTCAATTCATCAGCTATTATTTTTGTAACTATCTTAAGCTTCTTCTCAACCTGCTTGTTCATTTTAGGATTTTTTACAAACTTCATAGGTATTCCTCGTCCCTGAAAGCTAGAAATGCTCCAAACAATATTACGGCTAAGGAAATTATTAATCCAGCTAAAGACATTGCAACTACAGTCTTAGGCACTACGTAATATTTATCAAATAAAGCTATCATGGCTATTTCTCTTGTTCCTAGCCCGCTTATTGTTACAGGAATCAATCCTATCATCGTGACTATTGACATTATTGGCACAAAATAATACAAAGGCACAACAATGTTAAGGGAAAGCGCAACCAGATATAACTGCATGTAGATTGTGACCCAGGTTATCACAGTGAGTATGAAGGGAACTAGCAGATGCTTTGGATGTATAGTTGCTTCATAAAATCCCTGAAACAATTCCTTAGCTTTATCTTTAAATCTTGCAGGGACTAAAAAATTAAAAACAAACCTCAATACTTTGGCAGTCATCTCCTTGTTTGAAAATATATAGATTACAAAGAATGCAAATATCAAGACTGTTGTAATTTCCAGTAAAACATTTGAATAATCCTTTATTACTAAAAAAGCCCCTAACAATGACAACAAAGTTACCACAAACAAGTCCAAAAATCTCTCCATCAGCACAGAGGGCAAGCAAGTCCCGTAGTTTCTTCCTATTTTTTTATGCAGATAATGAACTTTAATGAAAGAGCCTAGTTTTCCAGGAGTTATTGTTCCGTAAAACAGGCTTATGAACTGTACTTTTATTGCATATATGAAAGGAATATGATAATTCTGTCCTTTTACAATCATGTGCCACTTGTATGCCTGCAGTAAAACTGTGAAAAAGCTTATCACCAATGCAAATAACAAGTAAGAAACCTTTGCTGCTGATAAGGTTACTAAAATTTCCTTGATTCCTACCTTAGTTATTACTAAAATAAAGATAAAAATTCCAATTAAAGGCAATATTTTTGTTATCTTCATTTAAATCACTAATCTGTTGTTTTTAATTCAGTTACAGGTCTAGAGAAGTCCTTTAAGTGACCGAAAACAGCCTTGGCTCCTTTTACTGTGTATAAAAAGTCCTGCCAGCTTCTTATCTGTGATAATTTTCTAGCTACATATCTTGGATCTATGAAAATATGATAAATTTTGTTGCACATTGTCTGTATTTCTTCTGGCGTCATGTCCGGACTTTTGAATACAGGCTCTGCCATGTCGTAAGCTTCATAGTTGAAAGGATCAAAGTCATCTCTGAACCAGTTGTTTTTTATTGCATCTCTGTTCAATGGAGTTCCTGGATAAGGAATTACTGTAGTTGATTGTAAAACATCTGCATATCCTTTAATCATTAGTCTTTTAGCTAGTCTGTAAGTCTTCATTGCATCTTCTTTTGTTTCCCAAGGATATCCTACCATGATTGTTAAATGAACTGTCAATCCAGCTTCTTTTGCATACTTGCAAGAAGGTTCTACTTCTTCTATTTTAGTTCCCTTGTCTAGTCTGTTTATTGTTTCTTGATTTCCAGATTCTAGTCCGAATTTTAATAATCTAAATCCTGCTTCCTTCATTAATTTGTATTCTTCTAAGCTTACCGCTCCAAATCTCATATTGCATGAATATAAAACTTTTTTATTGTAGCCAGACTCAATCATTAAATTGCAGAATTTCTTTAGCCAAAGACCTACAGTTATTGTACCGCAGTCATCAAAAATTTCCTTTACTCCAATCTCATCTACTAAATATTTTACTTCTTCCATTACATTTTCAGGTGATCTTGCTCTGAAAGTTCCTTTTGGATACAACGTATGATCCCAGACGCAGTTTGAAACAGACATTAAATTTGCATTGTAAGAATGCTCATTTTCAACAGATATATTATAGACTTCCCCAACATATTCTTCTTTCTTGATTTCTTTTATAGGGAATAATATTCTGTTGTCTTGTATCTTTATTTTATTGCTTAAATCAGCTTCTATAAGACTTTGAATTTCTTGAGTTCCATCTTCAGTTACTAAAATAAATTGTTTGTTTAAAGTCTCAGAAACATTGTTTAAAGAGATGCCTTCTATTGTTGCAGAAGTTAAAAAATCTCCTTCAGTTAATTCACTGGCTTCAATAAACTCTGGCTTAGATTCTCCATTTTTAATTGCAAAAAACTTATGATTTGGTGTGCATTTAGTAATTTCCTTAATTCCATCTGCTTTAATATTTATTAATTCTCCAGAATAGCTTCTTCTAAAAATAAAGTTGTTTTTTTCGTATTTTCCATTATGTGTTAATACTTCTTCTCCTAATTTTAAATCTTTAATCTTTACAATTCCATTTTTAGTTGTTATTTTAGTATCTGGATGGAAGCAGAATGTACAGCGTCCCCACCAGCAGTCTCTTCCTGACATGATGTAAGCTAAAGGTCTTCCTGCTAAATTGAATTCTTTTTGATACCATTCATTGTGTGTAAATACTCTGTCAATAATTGGAGCATCATCTAATGGTCTTGCTAAGTTGTATCTTCCATTTTCTACTATTTTTCCATCTTTCCTGTACCATATCCCCTTAGGAATTTCAGTCTTGTTTTCCAAAGCCTCTGCTAAATCAACAGTTGCAAAGTCATGGTATCCACCGCAGATTAAAAAATCAATTGGAGAATTTTCCATTGACTCTTTTGGCAATGCAGTTGGATGGTCTCCGCATAAAGCTAGTTTTAATTTTGGGAATTTTTCCTTTAAAACTTTTGCAATTGCCCAGTGTTTTTTAATAGTTGGAGTTTTAGTATCAAAAATAAACAAATCTGGCTGTTCTTTTTCTAAAAACTTAAAAAAATTTTCTTCAGATACGCCTTCTGCAATGCAGTCTTTCCAGTAAGTTTTGTATCCTAACTGTTTAAGCCATGTTGCTGCAGTGCCCATAGCTACTGGAAATAAGAAAGTTGGATTGTTAAAATACTGAAATTGCCTGTTTTGTGATAGTAAAGGTATTCCTCTGGCGGAAAATGTTGGAGGATATCCAACTACAATTTTAAGCTTCTTTTTAGCCATAGTAATCAACTAGATTTTGATATATTTAAAGGTTTTTAGAAGGTTTATAAGCTTTATTAATGAATAGTTTTAAGATGAGATAGTAGTGTCAATACACTACGTGGAGCTTATACCTATTGTGTCTTTATACTTATTAAGCCACAAATTTACTTTCTCTAGCCATGTCAGGATACTTCTGATAAACGTATCTTAACAACTCTGTAGCATTGAAATCAATAAATTTCTTGCACATTTCACCTATTTTTTGTTTTTCTTTTATGTTTTCTTTTGAAAAAAATATTTTTGCAGTTTCATTCTTACCAGATTCCGTAAGAGAATATTGATAATAATCATGATTCGATTTCCCAGGAAGTAGCTTTTCTTCTATCAAACCAGCACTAACAAATTCGTTTAAAGTGTCATTTAATTCTGAAGAAAATGGACCATATAAATAAGCTTGATACTTAAAAGTCTCGACTATTTCTTTATTAATCAAAAACATCAATTTTTGAAGAAAAGTTCTTCCAAAAACATTCCCCATTTCATAAAAAACAACTAACAATGCCTCTTTTTTATTAATCATTTTTTTACCTCCTTTTTCATAAAATCATAAATCACCTTATCCATAGTCAAACTACCAAAGAAACTTTGTTTTCCTTTTTTATCAGCTCTCTTAGATATTAAAACAACACCATATTTTTCTTTCTTTTTATTCTCTATTAAGATTACATTCAACTTACCTTCCATTAAAGTCAAACCACTACTAAATTGAAATTTTTCGATTTTTTTCTTAAATTCCAAGGACTGCACTTCTTTGTCAAGATAAACTAAGAGTTCATATCCTTTTTGGACTAATTCGTTAAGCGTTGTTATTAACAATCCTTCACTTTTTAAAATCATAGATTCATTAGCAGGATCCTCTTTGTCAAAATCTGGAATTTCCTTTGATTGTTCAAGCAAAGATATCTCCTTTTCTATTTGATCCCAATCTTCTTTTAATTCTAATAATAAGTGCCTTGGATGTATTGCTTTATAACTTTTCACGTTTGAACTAGTATCTTCAAATATAACTCTTTTAGATTCTAAATTATTTAATATTTGATAAGGCCTTGAAACTGAGTTACCCAATCCGTTTTTCTCCAAGATATCTCCTATATCAGTAGCTTTCACATTTCCTTTTTGTATTATTCTTAGTAAAACCAAGGTTTCATCTTTACTTAAATTATGTAAATTCTGTAAAGCTGAAGCTGTTTTCTCAAAACCATTAAGTGTACCCATATAATCTATTTCTCCATAGTTTTTTTACCTTTATATCTTGTTATTTAGGACTTAGAATATTATTCTCTTTTAATATAAATATTTTTGCTTTAAAATAATATTCAGTAATATTCTACAATTTTTAGTAGAAAAAATAGAAAGATTTAAAAAGATAGCTTCATTAGTTATATTATAAAAAGTCAATGTAGGGAGGCCTAAAATGACGGACTTAAATAAGAAATTCAGTAGAATAGCAGAAAAGCATAAAAAAATAGATTTACATAAAGTAGATGATGTATATGAAACCATAGATACATTAAGTAAACAAAAAAAGGCTACAAATACTAATATAGCTAATAAACTTAAATTCAAAAGAAATACTGTAACAAGAATAGTAGCTCTTCTCAAAAAGTATGCTTATGCAGCATTAGCAGAGGGGGGTAATGGAATTCCTTTTTTAGCAATAATTGAAAGTGATAATTCAGAGAGAAGTCCTTTATTTGGAAAAGAAAAAATAGGGAAATTCGTTGAAGAAAATTTTGAGGAGCTCAAAGAAAATCTTAGTAAGATTCCTGGATTTTATAAAGAGAAAAATGAAATATTAAGCTATAAAAGTAAAGATAAAAATGGAAGTTTTTTCAACAAGTTTAATTATCTAGTCGAGCAATTATGGAAAATAGATAAAACTATAGAAATATTTAAAATTCAAATAAGGAGTATGGCAAATCGCTATGTAATAAGGAAATAAAATGGCAAAGAAGAATAATTTTGCAATTGGATTTAATATAGGAGATAAAACTCAAACTATATTAGATATTTTACCAAAAGATAATAAACTTGAAAAAGAAAAAAGACTAGAAATAGGAAAAAAAGTTTTGATTTTAGGTGGTTTATCAAGGTTATTCTCTGAAAAGAAAGAGGATAAAGAATTAGGTGAAAAAGCAATGGGTTTTGGGGCTTCATTTATTTTAGGGTGTATACTAAGATGAATAAAAAAGGATTTTATTTAGCACCTCTTGCAATGGCATTAATAGTTGGTTTTTTGATTTTTGTTTTCATTATGTCAACTACAACATTAAGAGAAGGCTTTTTTCAAGCTTTAAAGATAATTTTTGGATAAATAAAGGTTCCTACTTGATAATAACCATAATATTAAATCTTTAATAAATTAAAGTTATTTATATATTCAGAATAATCAACCATCACATCCCTATCTTCCCAAGCCTTATTTTTTTGAATTTTAAAATAATAATCAAACCTATTTTTTCTATCCTTTTTATTTTTTGACTTATCTAACAATATATCAGAAGGTATAATCAACATTCTAGGGGTCATCATTTTCTTATATTCCTTGTCTTCAGCAGTATAAATTAAAAATATATAAAAATCTGCAACTTTATTCAAAACTTTATCTTTACTTACACTAAACCAGCCATTAGCTTGTCCTAAATTATATTCCCTACTTTCTTTAACTTGTATCTTTACAACTTTCTTAGTCTTTTGATTCATTAAAACCAGATCATAATCTTTTAATTGATTGTTTAATGGTATAAATATTTCATAAGATTTACCAAGTGCCTTTTTTATATAATCCGAAGCTATAATTTCTCCAACTTGTAAAGACCAAATATTTTTTAGAGTCATTTTTCTTTCCACTCACAAAACTTACATTCTTTACTAGCCTTAGGCATCTTTCCATTTAATACCTTTATAGCCTTCTTAAACAAGTTTTCAGCATGCTTAACATTAATATTCATCTTTACTAGTTCAGTCTTGAAAACAAATTCTCCTGACTTTAAAACATTTTCAGGAACATAAAACAATAGATAAGCATAATCCTCAGTTTCATAACCATTTTTTCTTAGTAAAAAATTATAGATATTTAACTGATCTTGGTAATGATGTGCAGTATCTTCTTTTACTGGAAATCCTCTGGTTTTATAGTCTAAAACAACTAATTTCTTTCCTTTTATTAATATATTATCTACTGCTCCTCTTAACAAAATTCCAGAATTTTTATCTTCATATTGAATACCTTTAAAGTTGTTTCTCCAAATACTTAATAATTCCTTGTTGTTAAAAAGTTTATAATCATGTTTTTTGTGATAGATTAATTCTAGAGGTAACTTGTCTTTTTCCATGAAAGAATCAAAATGTTGTTTTAATATTTTATCAACACCAGAAGGTAAACTGGGAAAAGGGCCTGAAGGCCTTGATATTTTATTTACTAATTGTAAATAAAAGCATCTAGGACAATCCTCTAAAAGATTTAAAGATGATGGTGATAGTTTATACATAGTTTTATTAAAATTTTGTATATTTATATAGTTTCGGAAATCTTTCGGTAAATAAGACAAACGGCATACAAAAGTTTATAAATTACGGAAGATTTTCAATAAATACTGCGAAAACTTATTAAATACCTATTGCAGTTATAATCCAATGAATGAAAACACGATTGTATCGCAAAAATTAGATTTTGTGGATGTCGATATGGGTTCCCTTAGCAATAAGGATATTATAAAAAAATTAAATGGACTAAGTAGGCTTCCCGAAAACTTTAATGAAGCTCCTTTATTAGCTTTGCTTAATAATAAAAATGAAAACATAAGACTATTAGCCGTTAAGAATTTAGCTAAGTTAAAAAGATTTAGTTTACTAAATACTTATGTAGGGATTATTATATCTGATATAAGTTCCGATGTAAGAAGAGAAGCCGTGTCAGCTATAGGCAGATTAAGAAATGAGCATGCCAAATCAGTTCTAATTAAATTATTAAAGGATAAAGATCCAGAAATCATTTTACAAGCTATAAGGGGGCTATTAGTTTTTAAGGGCAACATTTCCATAAGGAAAACTTTACTTAACCTTAAAAAACATCCCAATGAAATCATTCAAGAAGTAATAAAAAAAGAATTTTATAACAATTCCTCAAATAAACCAGATTTAAACCATAATTCTTCTCCAGATTTTCTTAAAAATACTGTTATTCATGGAGATGTTAGAACGATACTCAAACAGGTAAAAAATGATTCCGTCCATCTGACTTTTACTTCACCCCCTTATTATAATGCTAGAGATTACTCCATATATGCAAGTTACAAAGAATATTTGGGATTTCTTGAAGAAGTTTTTAAAGAAGTTTATAGAATTACAAAAGAAGGACGTTTTTTCTTATTAAATACCTCGCCGATTATTATCCCTCGCGCCGGTAGACAATATTCGAGTAAGAGATATCCGATCCCTTACGATATTCATCCGTTACTGATTAAAATGGGTTGGGAGTTTATCGACGATATTATTTGGTTAAAACCAGAGGCAAGTGCAAAAAATAGAAATGCTGGTTTCTTACAGCATAGAAAACCATTAGCATATAAACCTAATGCTTGTACTGAATGCGTAATGGTTTATAGGAAAAAAACCGATAAACTAATTGACTGGAATATAAAACAATATTCGAAAGACATAGTAGAAAAAAGTAAGATAAACGGAGATTTTGAATCTTCTAATGTTTGGAACATTGACCCTGTATTTGATAAAACTCATAGTGCGGTCTTTCCTATAGAATTGTGCAATAAGATCATAAAGTTTTATTCATTTAAAGGGGATTTAGTATTCGATCCTTTTGCAGGAAGCGGAACACTTGGCGTATCTGCAATAGGGCTTGACAGACATTTCTTTTTAACTGAACTAAACAAAGAGTATTTTGATAGGATTCAAGAGAATATTGCCCAAACTAAAATATTCTCTAAAAATTTGATTAAGCCAAGATTTATAAATATCGAGGAGTTCAAGAAGCTATCCCGAAATGACAAAAATATTAAGTAACCGAATTACAAAAAATGTAATAAAAAAATTGTTGGCTGGACAAGATTATAGAATAGAAATCGTTAATCAAATTAATGAAGACTTCTTAAGATATGTAATTGATTTTTTTAAGAAAGTTGTCAGTGCTAAACTAAAGAATAAGGGTATCACACTAGATTGGTACCGAAAGGAGTTTTTATCAGATAAGCTAAATTCTGAAGATCTTGCAATTAATTCTGGTTTGAATAAGAAGACTATTTCTAACATGTATAATTCTGCAACTAGAGAGATAGTACTTGAAGCATCTAAAGAACATTATGATATCCTCTATGGAACAATAAACGCTTTAATTAGTGGTGAACCTGAAGTAGATCTTACGCTAACTATTAAGTTTAAAGGAGTTAGTGTAGATTTATCAATTAGTGAAAGTTTAGTCGTCATTAATAACTTGGCTGTAAAAAGAGCAGCCTTGAGGGGAGGTTTATGGAGTGCAATCGGTAAAAGGGTAGAAGGTCCTTTAATGTTAACATTATGTAAATTATATAATCTCAACGCAAAAAATTTTAGTTTAAAAATAGAGGGTGGTGGAAAAGCAAGCTATGGAAATTTTGAAAGAGAGATAGATTTTTTCTTAAAAAATAAAGATGAAATTTATAAATGTGAGGTAAAATTAATGGGAAAGGGGAATCCCGAAAGCGCCGATGCCTTTATTGCTAGAGAAAGTAGAATCTTCATTGCCGATAAACTTTCAGATAAAAATAAAAATCAATTCGATAGTCTTGGAGCTCAGTGGGTTGAATTAAGATCTAAAGAGGGCTTTAGAAGATTTGAAAAAATATTGAAGAAACTAAAGATACCTTATTCCGAACTACCTAAAGATATCAACAAAAGAATAGACTGTATTCTTGATGAAATAATAAAGAAAGACAATTAGTATTTCTGATTATCATTTTACATACCTAATTAGCTTGCATGATTAAAATTAAAGAAGAAAATATTTAAAGGTTCGTATAACCCTTCTTTAACTTATCAATCTCAATCTTCTTCATAATGGCTTCAAAAAGAACTTTATCCCTTTTAGCTAATTTGTTTAGTGTTTTAGCAAGATAGTCGCTTAGCTCATAGTTTGTCATTCTCTATCAACTTCCTTAGTTCAGCAATAGTGTTAAATTTATGGTACTTCCCTTCCCTTATTTTTGCAAGTTTCTTGAGATAGCTAGGTTTGACTTTTCGATTGTCAAATTCGTCCCCTATCTGGGATTCCATATAAAGTTCTATTTGTTTGCTCATGCTTATCCCGTGCTCCTTGCAAAACTTGGAAAACTTACCATACACTTCTTCCTGAACGTTGAAAGTTTTCAAAACCATAGTTAAATAACATTATTTAACATTATTTAAGCTTTTCTCTTTTTCAAGTTCAAGATTAATCATAAACTAGTAAAGGCAAAATTCTTTAAGAACTTTTCTTAGAAAAATCCGTAAATCTTCCGATTAATTAGTAATCCCACTAGGAACTATAAGCCTTTAAGATTTATAAAATTATGCTCTAAGAATTAAATTTTGTTTAATTCTTCTTTTACAGCTTTTAAAATTGGTTCAAAACAAGCTTCTTCAATAGAAATTACATCTTGCACATCTTTTATAGATGGAATATAACCTCTATAATTTATATTGTTTCTCAAGCTTTTTAGACTATTTAGGACCATAATAGGTCTCTTTGTATTAACTTTTAAAGTAAATAGTTCATTAATCATTTCAGTATGATGATCCTGTCCTATGACCTCTTTTCCCCTTATTAATAAAAGAGCATCACCAAGCATTCTAAAATTTTCATAAATCCTACTTACAATTGTTATTCCAGACTGGTTTGAAGGCTTTAATGTTTGTATAAAGTTTATTTCGATTTCTGCCGCCTGAACAATACTTCTTGCTTTAGCTTTGTCAGGTACTCTTTGTCTTATCATGGTCTAACCTCTAAAAATCCATCCAATACAATGCCATTGGCAATGTTTGCAAATAAATTTAAATCTATTTTATTTCTTGAAAATACATGAATATTTGCCTTTATATTTTGCCTATATCCCAATTCCTTTATTATAATTTCAAATATCTCTAAAGGTTTATTATCCAAAACTTCTACAGCTATGTCTAAATCACTATCCTTAATATCATCTCCCCACCTAAAACTTCCAAATAAAACAATGCATTTTGCGTTAGGTAAGCTCTTTTTAATCACATCCAATATTGGACTTTCATAAATTAATCTTAAGTTGAAAGGTATCTTTCTGGTTTTAAAATATGGGTGCTGAGGATTAGATTTTATTCTCCACAATTTGCCAATTATGCTAATTTTTAAAAATCCATCTTTTTCTAGTTCAGATACCACTAAATTCGCAGTAGTTTTGCTTATATCTGTTGCTTTACAAACATCATTCAAAGAAAATTCCTCTTGAGGATATGCAAAGAACCAAGCATGAACTTTATCATAAGCTCTTTCCAATTTTGGAATTTCAGTTCCACTAATCTTTTTTGTTTTAAGCATCTAAATAGTAACTCATAAGACTATTTAAGCTTTTCTATTACCATATGGTTCTTAAAAAAGTTTAATGGTTTTATAAAAATTCTTTAAGAAGTTTTCTTTTTTATTGGGAAGTTTCAGAAGATTTTTTATCTTCATATCTTTTAAGAATTCTTTCTAAACTGGCTATCCTGTTTTTTCTTATGGTCAATCTCTTTTCTGTCAAGAAAGGAGGTTTATCTTTATAATTAGGAGCAACATTAGAAACAATTACCCTATCTTCAGCTACACTAAATATATAGCTGGTTATAGGACAAGGATTATCTATAGAAGCCTCAGATTTTTTATAGTAGACTCTTACAATGTCTCCTACACTTAATACTGTAAGACCTCTGTCTGTATGAGAAACTTCTTCAATTATTAATTCTGGTTGCATAAAATTGTAATAAATAGTCTATTTATAAAACTTTCACTACTACTATTATTATTAGATAAGTTTAAAAACAGTCAGAAAATTTTTCATCTATGCAAAGATTAAGAAAATTTCATGAAGCATATCTTGCTGCAAGACTGGATTCTATAGCCTGGCAGATAGAGGACTATGATTCCAAAGAATTGGTTCAATTAAGAAAGGGTCTTGAAAACAGGTTTGACAAGTCTGGAGCATTATCCTGCCTTATAACTTTGGATGACGCTATTGAAACTTATTTTGCAAAGTTTACTAAAAGCCATGACTCAAGATTGGATACTATAAAAGGAATAACTTCGCTGTTAGAAAAGCTTCAATATCACTCAGTAAATTTATTGATTTTCAATTCAATAATAGAAAAATACTACGTTGAAAATACAATTTATGGTGTGGAAAAAGAAAAAAAGGTTATTAAGGGTAAAAATAAAGTGCATAGAAAATCCAAGAGAATTCCTTATGTAAGGTCTTTCTGATTATCCCCTGATAAAGTTCCAAATCATTCCTAGCCCATAAGAAAGATGCACCAAAGGATAAATAATCAATATCATAGGATACTCCAATATTGCTAAATTTTTAATCATTTGAAAAGTTCCAAACAATAACACAAGTGCAATATACAATGCCAAAGGATACAGCATTAAATTTCCAAGCTGGTAGTGTATCAACGGCAATAATATTAAATAAATAAGAAACATTGATGGAACAAATATTACTGGATTTATTTCAGCAAAAGGAGTCTTGTTTATTCTTTCTTTCTTCAATCTCACATATCCATACTTGAAAAACTGCTTCAAGAATCCTTTCAAGTCTGCTCTTCTTCTGTGGTAGATTATTATTTCTGGGTTGTAAGCCAGTTTAAATCCAGCTTTCTTGACTCTGTAATAGAATTCTGGATCTTCTCCAGGATAAAGTCTTGGATCAAACCCTTTTATCTTCTTGAAAACTTCTTTCTTAACTATGCAGTTTGCTGAAGTTAAATTAAATTCATCTACATTCAAATCTAGATTTCCTTTTTTGTATCTTGAGCTCATTTTGAAGGTTGCAAACCATGATTCAAATACATATCCGCATGATCTTGCAAAATATCCATCATCTTTTGGAGTTAGCTGAGGTCCTCCAACCAAATCTACCTCTTTATGTTCATTAAAAAACTTCTCAGCATTCTTCAGATAATCATTGTCAAGTACAGCATCATCATCCACAAACACCAAGTATTTCCCTTTTGCTTTTTTTATTCCATAATTCCTGTTTTCAGAAGGATTTAATCCATATTTAATAATGACTTCATATTCTTTCTTGTTATAATTTAATTTCTTCAGGCTTTCCTTTATCTCGCATTTCCTGTCAGGAGCTACAGGCACAATTATAGAAAATTTTACCATTTTAAAGTACCCAGATTAAGCTTGAAAAGAATAACTGTATTAATATCATGAAAAAAGTTATTTGTTTTTCAGTAAATTTTCCAGTTCTTGAAAATATATGCGGAATTGAATAAATTTTGTCTCCATGCCAGCTCATTATCTTCCCGTTTTTGTAAAATCCATAGCTTTTTGCGTTAAATTTAGCTCTTGCCTTCAAAACAAACTCAATAAAGAATGGAATTGATGCAATCAATGCAGCTTTCTCAATGTTTCCAACTATTGCAATAGAAACTATTACAGCACCTAAAAAATAAGTAAGTGAATCTCCGGGCATTATTTTTGCAGGATACTTGTTATAGTAATAAAATGCCAATAAACTTGCAAAGGCTATTGCTCCAATTGCTGCAGCAGAATATCTTCCGGCAGAATATGCATAGATGCTAAGCATTCCAGTATAGACTAATCCCATTCCAGCCTCCATTCCATTAAATCCTCCTAGAATGTTCACCATGTTTGCAGCCCCAACAATTCCTATCGGAACAAAAAGCAGAGGATACATCAATCCAACATCAATTTTTCCTAGAATTGGAAAGGTCATAACAGTATGCCCTGCATTTATCACAACCAAAGGAACTGCAGTAAGTATTGTAAGTAAAGGCTTTTGCCACTGCCTTAATCCAACAGATTCACCTATGTGCTTATTGACTATTAAGTCATCTAAAAATCCTACAAATGTAATCAATATTATTGTAGTTGTCGCAGCAAACATTATTATCAACGAATTTGTAGTCTGGTAATAAAAAGTCTGCACAAAAACATACACCATCAATCCTGCAAGCATTCCAGCCAAAGCTGCCACGCCTCCAGAAGCCACAATTAAAGGTTTATTTTTCTTGTTCTGGTCTGCAGAAACCAAGTCAACTTTCTTCAAGTATCTAATCCATAAAGGAGTTGACAAAAAAGTCACGATAAATGCTATCAATGGTCCTAGATACAAGAATATTTGCATAAAATCTTTAAAAAAAGTCCATTTAAATATGTTGTGAACTTAATTGGGAAGTGTCAATCTGATGTCAGGATACTGCGTTTCCAGATATTCTGGCTTGAATTTAGTATATCTTGTGTCTGCTTCCCATATCTTTAATGGTCCTATCAATCTTCCTTGGTAGATTGCCAAGGGCATGTTTGAAGAATCTTCATAAACTGTCTTGAATCCTGGCAAGTCTTTTCCTAAAAGATACATCTGTCCGAATAATGTCCTGTAAACTCTTGGTGATACAAATATTGCTGCTCCAAAAAAGTCTCCTTTTGTAGTTGTTGTGAAAGTTGGGATTATCCTCAAGCAGCCAGACATGAAATCTTCTCCGTCAAACCTGTATTCTACATTGTTGAAAAACACGCATTGCAATGGTACTAAATGTTGTTTGTCTTGGAATGCAATAACAGCATCAACTCTGTTAAATTTGCCTGTGAAAATTCTTGTGTCTGCTGTCATGTTACCAACATGCACTATAAATCCTATCACGCCCGAAGCTCTTCCAGGAAATACGGTTCCTTTATATTTATAAGTTTCATCCAGTGTAACTCCGCCCTGATATATTAAAAGAGTTTCATTTTTTGTTGCCTGTGTTTGCTTTGGATCAAGACTAAAAGTCCCTATAGTTGAAAATCTGTCATAGTTCTCGTCGCTACCAATGCTTGAATATGCCCCATATTTTCCAATTTCATCTGCTACCATGAGCAAATATGTTGCGTTATGCGCCTTCATGAATTCCAAGGCTTCATTCGAATCTTGCGCTGTAAGTAAATGTCTTCCGCTTAGATAGTTCCAGTAGATGAAGAAGTTTCCTCCGTCAGTTACTGTAGCTCTTTCAAATCCAGACTGCACCCAGTATCCATAGTCCCACCAGTGCGCAAAAACTGCATCCTTTGGTGTGTTTTCTCTTGCCCATTTCCCAGCCTGCTGCCATTGCTGGTTGTACCATGGATAAATAGATTTAGCCTGTTGGTAGCTTGAATCAGCCTGCACCAAAACAATGCCTTTTGAAAAACTGAAAGGGCTTATTAATAAAAATACAAGCAAAAATATAAGTGCATATCTTAATATTTTATTGTTCAATGCCTTGAAGTAGTCAAATGCAAACACGACAAAGAAAGCAGCCAATGGAGCAGTCACTAATGAAAACTCAAACATCAATCTTATTGCCGATGTTGCAGCAATTATCTTTATGAAGAACCAGATGAATACAAAAGAGTAATCTATATTAAGGTTATTTTCAATATCTTTAAACAATTCTCTGTTCTTGTAGAAGGTTCTTAAATATCCATAGCTCAATGTTCCAAAAAAAAGAAGTATGCTTCCATAGAAAAGGAAATGCGCTATTCCAGTCTCTCCGTTGAGTTTTGTATTAGGAGAGTATCTTGAAAATACATAACCAAAAATGAACAATGCGTAAATTATTGTTAATTTCCATGAAGCTTTAAGTTTCTTCACAGTATTGTAAAATAATGCTATTGAACCAAAGATAAAAAAGTATACATAAAGTTTACCCATCTCGCTCATCCAGTCAACAACAAACGGCTTCCTGTTTTCAGCAACAGTTAAGCTCCATCTGCTCTGACCGTAAGCCTCAAAAAGATGATGGTAAACTTCGAAAAACATATCAATGAAGAATTTCGAGCCAAGTATGAAGTAAAGAATTACTGTGCTTATCAAAACTGTTACTATCAATGCAATTATTCCTTTAGGCAATGAATTTGAAATCTTCTCACTTAGTTTCACAACCTTAAATTCAAATAAAATCATGTAAATTGTTGCTAAAGCTAAAGCGGCAAAAGCTGTTAAAGATGGTGCAGCAGATAAGAAAGGTCTTATTCCGTAGTCTGTCAAAAATTGCCAGTAGATTATGAAAGGCAGTATCCATGCAAGGTATGTATAGTAATCTTGTTTCTTGAACTTGTCAAATAATATTTTTACTATGTTGAACGCTCCAAATATGAACAGTATGAAATTTGCATTTCCTGCAGTTTCCATAGCAGCTACAGTTATTATTCCTGCAAAAGCTGCTAAAATTATTGACTTCAATAAATTGTCTGTTTTTGTTGATATGAAATAAAAGTAGAACGCCATTATCATTAGCATTACTGCAAGTATGTCATGATCTGTGCTTCCTGCAGTGCTTCTGAAGATGAAAGTTGGCAAAATATTGATAAATAAAACGCTCAACAATCCAGTTTTCCAGTCAAATAATTTCCTCATCAATAAAAACATGAATATTGAAAGGGTAATCATAGCAATCAATGGATAAATTATGTCAACATATTCTACAGTCAATGAAGGATTGAAGACATGTAAGAACTTCCACAGATAAGCTACGAAATAAGATGTAAAGACTCCAATCCCAGTTAAGTCAGCTCCAATTGGATAGAATCTCATCTGGTCAACTTTGAACAAAGTTCCATGCTCTGCAATATACTGCGCATATCTTAAGAATAATGTTGAATCCAGCTCAGCAGTTATATATTTTCCTGTTGTAGAATCTTTCAACGTCCCAATGTTCTGTGTTCTTATGTTGAAACCATACCAGATTATTATTGCTAATATAAAAAAGACTAGGTAAACTTTATAGTTCTTGATAAAAGATATTAATTTCTCTTTCCTTTTATTCAACACATCATCCATTTTTTTCTAAAAAATTCCCATTAAATATGTTATGAACTTAATTCGGCAATGTCAGTCTCACGTCAGGATACTGAGTTTCCAGATATTCTGGCTTGAAAGCTACTCCTCTTGTGTCTGCTTCCCATATTTTTAGTGGACCAATCAATCTTCCTTGGTAGATTGCCAATGGCATGTTGTTTGAATCTTCATATACTGTTTTAAATCCAGGCAAGTCCTTTTCTAAAAGATACATCTGGCCAAATACAGTCCTGTATACTCTTGGCGATACAAATATTGCTGCTCCAAATCCATCTCCTTGTGTATTGCTTACAAAAGTTGGTATTATTCTCAAGCAGGCAGGCATGAAATCTTCACCATCAAATCTTAATTCTACATTGTTGAAAAACACGCATTGCAATGGAACAAGATATTGCTGGTTCTGGAAATAAATTACTGCATCAACTCTGTTGAAGTTTGCTGTAAAAGATTGTTCATTAGGCGTCAAGTTCCCAAGATGAACTATAAATCCAATTACTCCTGCCGCGCCTCCAGGCAATACAGTGCCTTTGTAGTTGAAAGTTTCGTCTAGAGTAACGCCTCCAGTATAAATTAGCAAAGTTTCATTTCTTGTTTCCTGTCTCTGCTTCGGATCAAGGCCAAAAGTTCCTATGGTTGAAAATCTGTCATAGTTCTCGTCGCTTCCAATGCTTGCATAGGCTCCATATTTTCCAATTTCATCAGAAATCATAAGAAGATAAGTTGCATTGTGAGCTTTCATGAATTCCAATGCTTCATCTGGACTCTGAGCAGTTAACAAATGTCTTCCGCTTAGATAGTTCCAGTAGATGAAAAAATTTCCTCCGTCAGTTACTGTAGCTCTTTCAAATCCTGATTGAACCCAATATCCATAGTCCCACCAATGTGCAAACACTGCATCTTTTGGAGTGTTTTCTCTTGCCCATTTTCCAGCCTGCTGCCATTGCTGGTTGTAAGATGGATAAATAAACTTGGCCTGCTGAGAGCTTGATTCAGCCTGCACAGGTATTATCCCTTTTGAAAAAGAAATTTTTCCAAGTGAAATGCTGATTGGATTGATAAGTAAGAATACTAATATCACTAATGACGCAATTCTTGCAAATTTGTTTGCTTTTATATAATGAACGGCAGAAAATAGTATGCCAAAAAATATCAAAGCCATAATAATCTGTACTTTAAATGCAAATGCTGCAAACAATACTATTCCTAAAAGAAAAGATAATGCACTCATCAAGTAGTAATTTGCATTTTCATTTTTCTTTATTTCATCCCATGCATAAATGGCAAAGAATGCTGCCAATGGCGCAGTCACAAGTGAAAACTCGAACATAAGCCTTATTGCAGATGTTGCAGCAATTATCTTTATGAAGAACCAGATAAATATAAATGCATAGTCAATGTTTAAGTTTGATTCAATATCTTTAAACAATTCTCTGTTTTTGTAGAAAGTTCTCAAATATCCATAACTCAATGTTCCAAAAAGAAGTATCAATCCACCATAGAAAAGGAATTGCGCTATTCCAGTCTCTCCATTAAGCTTAGTATCAGGAGAATATCTTGAAAATACATATCCCAAAATGAACAATCCGTAAACCAAAGTAAGCTTCCATGCTCCTTTAAGCTTGCTCACCATCTTGTGAAATAAAGCTATTGATCCAAAAATAAAGAAATAGACATACACTTTCCCCATCTGGCTCATCCAGTCAACTACAAAAGGCTTTCTGTTTTCTGCAACAGTCAAGCTCCATCTTGTCTGTGAATATGCCTTGAATAAATGATTGTAAACTTCTGTAAACCTATCAACAATAAACTGGCTTCCAAACAATATATACATCAGTATCCCAACAATCAATAAAGCTATTATCAAAGACAATAATCCTTTTGGTACAAGATTCATTATTTTTTCATTGAGTTTTGTTAGTTTAACTTCAAATACTAGGAAATAAACTGTTGCCAATGCAAGCGCAAAGAAAGCAACAGCAGAGGTAGCTGCAAATAAGAAAGGTCTTATTCCGTAGTCTGTCAAAAACTGCCAGTAGATTATGAAAGGCAGAATCCATGCAAGATATGTATAATAGTCTTGTTTTCTGAATTTGTCAAATAATATTTTTACTATGTTGAACGCTCCAAATATGAACAGTATGAAGTTTGCATTTCCTGCAGTTTCTCTTGCAGCTGCCGTAATTACTCCTGCAAAAGCTGCTAGAAATAAAGACTTCCATAAATTATCTGTTTTTGTTGATATGAAATAAAAGTAGAATGCCATTATCATCAACATTACTGCAAGTATGTCGTGGTCTGTGCTTCCTGCCGTGCTTCTAAATATAAAAGATGGTAAAATATTGATAAAAATTACGCTCAGCAATCCAGTTCTCCAGTCAAATAATTTTCTCATCAATAAAAACAAGAATATTGAAAGAATTATCATTGATATTATAGGATAAATTACGTCAACATATTCAACAGTCAATGAAGAATTGAAAACGTGCAAAAATTTCCACAGATAAGCTACAAAATAAGATGTAAAAACTCCAGTTCCTGTCAAGTCAGCTCCAATTGGATAGAACCTCATTGGATCAACTTTGAATAAAGTCCCATGCTCTGCAATATACTGCGCATATCTTAAGAATAATGTTGAATCTAGCTCAGCAGTTATATATTTTCCTGTTGTTGGATCCTTCAACGCTTCAATGTTTGCTGCCCTTATACTCCAGCCGTACAATATGATTCCTGCTAAGATAACAAAGACTAGGTAAACTTTGTAGTTCTTGATAAAAGATATTAATTTCTCTTTCCTTTTATTCAACACATCATCCATTTTTTTCTAAAAAAATGCTGGGGTTATGTAAACTTCCATCAAAGCTGCCACGAACAGTGCAAAAAATGCCAGCACTATTAGGTCTACAGAATCAATGAGTATTCTTTTAAACTTTTCTGTTCCAAAATCATGCCTTACAACAGCCACAGAAATAATTCCACCTGCCAAAGCCCCTATGAAGTATGCTAAAATCTCAGGTATGCCATGTATGAAGTATCTTGCAAATCCCAATGAAAAAATGTGAAAATAACCTCCAACTTTAGTTAATCCTACAGTTGCTGCATACTCTCCAAAATTGTTTCTTATGAAGGTTCCAATTGCAGCGCTTATGACAGAAGCGTTCCACGCCAGTATGAATATAGATCCAGCTCCGTAGAAAAATGCAAAGAAAACGCAGAACAATAAAACTTTCAAGTTGTTTGTCAGTATCTGCACAAATATATTGCCTAGGCTTGCTGCGCTTCCAGAAGCATCGGCAATGTTGGCAGAGCTTATCGTCTGCCCAGTATGGCCTGTGACCCTGCTGTTTATCGCATTTATAGTTTCAATCTGCGAATTAAAAGTGGTTTTTACCATGTCGTCAGGCAAGAACACATACCATATAGAAAATGCAGCAACAAATCCTAGAAACAAGTACATGAAAAACTGAAGTGCTTTCCAGTGCTCTTTTAGTAAAGGTATTTCTTTCTCTATCCTTTTGTCTTTCTTCTCCTCCAAAATCAAAGTCTTGTGCATCAAAGGCAAGCAAGCTATGACAGTAAGTAATACCATTATTATGCTTGCCTGCTCTCTAAATATCCAGACGCTTAAAAACATTGCCAATGAAGCATATAACATTCCAATGAAGAAAACATCCCAAGGGCTTCTCTCAGCTTTCTTAGGACCTATCAATGACTCTAAAACCATGCAATTTAGTTGGAATTTTTGTTTATATATTTTTTGTTAATTTATTACTTCTTCAACTTCGTAGTATTTCTTGTCTTTGTAGTAAGTTTTTATCATAATGTCTGCTAAAAATCCTAGAACAAAAAGCTGCACTCCAAGAATTACAAGCAAGATAGCTAGCAACAATAAAGGCCTGTTTGACAAAGGAACTCCATAAAACAGCCTCATTATGGCTAGATAAAGTCCAGTCAACGAGCCTAGCAAAAATGAAGTTATTCCAAGTCCGCCAAATAGATGCATCGGTCTTGCTGAATACTGTCTCCAGAACTTTACCATAATTAAATCTAGTCCGCCTTTTAACAGTCTTGTGAAATTGTATTTTGTCTTTCCATGCATTCTTGGAAGATGATTCACTTTTATTTCTGTAATCTTAAATCCTTTCCAAAGCAAAAGAGAAGGGATATATCTATGCATTTCTCCAAATAAATCCAGGCTTTTTATTGCGCTTGCCTTGTATGCTCTCAATGAGCATCCAGAATCGTGTATTTTTTCTTTTGTAAGCATCTTCCTGAAAATATTTGCAAAAGCAGAAACAAATTTTTTGCTAAAAGAATCTATCCTGTTGTATCTCCACCCGCATACAGCATCATATCCTTCATCTAATTTTTTTACAAGTCTAGGAATGTCAAAAGGATCGTTCTGCAAGTCTCCATCCATGCTGATTATTATTTTTCCCTTTGCTTGCTGGAATCCTTCATAGAAAGCTGCAGTCTGTCCAAAATTTCTCCTGAACTTTATCACTTTTAGCTTCTTGTCAGAATTAGCTATTTTTTTTATTATTGAAAATGTATTGTCAGAGCTTCCATCATCGACAAAAATTATCTCGTATGAAAATTTCTCTTTCTTCAATGCTTCATTTATCCTTCTGTAAAGCATGCTAACATTTACTTCTTCATTATACACTGGCACAACAATGCTTAAATCTGTCATAAAATAACAGCCTTTAAGGCCATTTAAATAAGTTGCGAACTCTAGGTTAATTCTTCCTTGCAACTACAATTATGTGCCAGCTGAACTTGTTAAGAATTGGTATTTTTTCTATTGCAAAATCAAGTTTTACTAGAATTTTAAAAAGCCAGTTAGGCATTATCCTTAATATCCTCATTATATCAGGTAAACCAAAAGGAAATGCCAAATATCCAAAGGATTTTTCCTTTACAATTTCCATGTTGTTTGACAAGAACATTCTTTCAAATTCTTTTTTGGTAAATTCCTTGTGTTCATGGTCAAAATGCTCTGTTGATTTCTTTGCTATTTTTCTTAATATGTCTGCAAATATGTTTGAATGTGTTTCTGAAACCAAAAACAATCCTCCTTTCTTCAATACCCTGCTTACTTCCTTTACCCCATTGTCAGAATTATGTAAATGATGTAATATTCCTCTTCCAATCACAAAGTCAAAGCTGTTATTTTCAAAAGGAAGTTTCTCAGCATTGCCTTCCACAAACTTTTCTTTTTTAAATTTAGATTTAGCTACCTTGAGCATGTCTGGGCTCAAGTCAACTCCAGTATAATTCATCTTAGGAAACTTTTTTCTTAAATATGTATAGAACAACGCGCTTCCGCATCCGTAATCAAGAACTTTTTTGGGATTTTCATTTACCATGCCAAGCATTAAGTTGGTCCAGATGTTATTGTAATAAGCCCCATTAGGATGCTTCTCCCGTATATTGAAATATTTGTCAGCAAGCTTCTTATGCAGCTCAATTTCTCTCTGTTCTCGCGTCTTCATTTGTGTAAACCCTTAAAACATTGTATTTCTCTAAAAACTTGAAGTTATTTGGCAATTTCCCTTCATCTCCAATCAATATGAGATATTTATAATCATCATAGTCTTTTTTTTCATCAGTCTTCTTATAGTTTATTATGAATTCTATTTCCCTTATATCATTTATTCTAGCATCAGAGCTTAATTTGTACTGTCTATAAATATTTTCATTTCTCAAGTCCAGTTTGTAGTCGACAAAAGTTGCAAAATCTTCTATTTTATCCCCCCAATACAAAGTTGATAGAAACATTGCCTGCTCTTCGCTTGCTCCTTCAGCTCCAACAATGAATTTCTCTCTAGGATATTTATCCTCAATTTTATCAAGGTCTTTTTTTATCAGATAATCATTTGTAATTCCAAAAAACTGTGATGTTAGGAATATTACTAGAAAAACAGAGAATATTATATGCCATTTAATTTCTTTTTCCTTCAATATGTCTGTAAATATTATCGCAAGTATTGGCATTAATACGATAAAATATCTTATGTTTGCGTTTCCAAAAAACAATATAAAGCTCAAAGCCAGGAATATTATTTCTTTTCTCAAAGATTTGAATTTAATTCTGTAGATTCTGAAAAATAATGGCGAGATAGAAAGTAAAATCAATAAAATTGTCTTGCCTAAAACTAAAAAGTTGCTCCTCACAGTTTCTTCGCTAGATATTAAAAAAAGGAAGTTGCTTCCAAGCCCTCTTATGAATGTAAATAATGGAAAATTAAAGTAATAATGCTCTACTGCAAGTCTCAATGAAAAAGTTATTAAAAATACTGCAAGATAATATAAAACAGTGCTTAATTTTTTGTTGTAAAAGAAGGCAATTATGAAAAAAACAGACAAATAGAATGCGGGCAACCAGAGTGTAGCTGTTAAGCCTAGCGATAAAGCAGATAATACAAAATATTTTTTCTCCTTAAGCTCTTCATATTTCTTGAACATGACATATGCAAGCAGAAGAAAAAAAGAAACAGGCAGTATCGGATTTATCCAAGCAGAAACATACCATACTACAGGAGCAAACATGAATATCAATAGAGTTTCTTTTCTTTTTGCATACCAGTAAAGAAGAATTGCATCAAGTATAAGCCATAAAACATTTAATATCTTCAATGTTGCCATGCTTGGCATTATCTTTAGAAACTGTCCTAAGAACCATGGATAAACTGCACTCGAAAATACTCTTACTTTAGACGTTGCAATTCCTGCAAATTCCTTTGCAGTATTGACATATTGGCTTACATCTGTGAACAATACCTTTGTCTGGAACAGGCTGAACAAAAGCAGAGCTGCTGAAAATATTAAAATCATCAAAACCATATCCTTTTTCATTTTTTTATAGACTTAGCTGGTGCTTATAAGTCTTATGAAACAAAAGGTATTTAAGGATAAAATATGCATTATTATATATGGAAAACAGAGAGGTAATGCTTGTTTCAGTATTCTTGGTTTTAGTGTCTGCATTAGCTTTCAATTTGAATGATTTCAGCATCACAGGCTATGCAATCAAGGACAACTCAGCTTCTTTAAGATTAGATCCTATAGTTGCAAAAGCAAACTCAGATATCACAATAACAATAGCACCAGCATCAGAAGGAACTTCAAGGTTTGTAGAATTTTACCAGAACAATGAAAAAATAGGCGAGACAGTAAGATTATGCAACCAGTTAAGATGTATGGAAAAAGTAACTGTCGTCTATTCAATACCAGAATTATGGAATGGAAAGTTTGAAGCCCAGATTTATGACTACACTTCAGAAGATTATATAATTAGAGAATTTGTTGTAAACTAAAAAGAATATTTCTTTATTTCTGGAATTTTATCAATTACCTTGACTTCATGCACCAATAAATAGCCATCATTTGATTTTCCATATTCCATTATTTTTTCGCTTCTCACAATCTCTATTTTTTTGTTGAATATGGGGCCATCAACTACCAAAGTGTTTGCATGTCCGCCTTCAAATCCAATGTGGAATCCGAATTTCTCAGACAATTTTCTTAATTCTGGATAATTGTTAAGGTCTATTATTTTTCCAAGCCAGTCTGCTGTCAATCCATCAGCTGCAATCTCAGTCACAATTATTTTATATCCTCTTTTTATCATTTCTTCTGTCAAGTCGCCATGGTCTTGCCCTGCATGTGCAGCAAAAACCTCAGTTCCTAAGTTGAATAGTGCATCTCTGACAGATTTAATTTGAGTCTCTTGTAATCCAACTCCGCCTAAAATTACAGCATCAACAGGATTTTTTTCTACAATTTGCTTCACAATCTCTGCTTCCTTTACTGGATCTGCAACATCGCATCCTACTAGAATCTGCGGCAAGTTCAAGGCTTTTGCAACTTCTTTTGTCCATTCAACAGTTGCATAGTGGAATAAATAGCAGTCTCTTCTGCTTGGCTTTACAGAAAGTAAATATTTGATGGTATATCCTTTTTGCAAGGCATATTCCACAGCCAAAGTGCTGTCTTTTCCGCCTGAAAACATTATCGCTACGTCCATCTTCTTATCACAATCTAAAGATTTATAAAACTTATGATTCTAAAAAAAAACGAAATTAAAATGCCAAAATCATTTTTTATAATAAAAAAGGCCAAAGAAAGGCTTTCAAAAACATTACTTGGCGATATATTCTCAAAATTTCCAAGAGAGTCTATTAAAATCATGACAAAAATTTTATTTTCACCAAAATTACACTTGTCATTTAAAAAAAGACTTCAATTGTTAAATCGTTTTAAGGACATAAGATTAAACATAGATTGTGCTCATTCCTCCGAAGAATATTTAATCCCAGCATATGAAATTCTTGCTTTTCCAAAAGATATTAAGGGTAGCATAGTTGAAGCAGGATGTTATGGTGGTGGAGGAACTGCAAAACTAAGCATAGCTGCATCTTTAACTAATAGAAATTTATTTGCATTCGATAGCTTTGAAGGCATGCCAGCAAACAAAGAACCAATAGCAAAAACTAGCTTAGGATATAATACGAGATATTACAAGGGAAAGTGGAAAGGAGCATTAGAAGAAGTAAAATCAAACATTAAAAAATGGGGGGAAATAAGTTCTTGTAAATTTATTAAAGGTCATTTTAAAAAAACAATGCCTAATTTTAATGAGCCAATAATCTTGGTCTTCTGTGATGTGGATTTGGCTTTATCAAATAAGACTTGTATAAAATATCTATGGCCAAACTTAGTCAAGGGTGGATTGTTCTTCTCCCAAGATGCACATATCCCAATCGTTAAAGAGCTTTTCAATAACGAAAATTTTTGGAAAAAAGAAGTTGGATTAAATTACATACCTAAATTCCATCACATTACAAAAAGGCTTGGCTATTTTATAAAGAAATAATTAATTTTATATATCTAAAAAGATTAACTATATTATGAAAAAATTAAGGTTTGCCCCCCATTTAGTCCCTTTAGTTTTAAACGGCTCTAAAACGACTACTTGGCGTTTATTCGATGATAAAGACTTACAAGTCGGAGACGAATTTGAAATGTTACATTCTGAAACTCAAGAAAAGTTTGCAACAGGAAAGATTATTTCTATAAATATAACCAAATTTAAAAACTTAACAGAATCAGACCATAAAGGTCATAAAAGTTATAAAGATGTTATAAAAGCTTATCAAAAATATTACAGTGATAAAAAAGTTGATGGGAACACAGAGTTAAAGATTATTAAATTCAAATTAATTTAATTACTCTTTCTCTTCTTTCTTTATGTTGTATTTCTTGATTTCGACTTTTCCTTTAGAAGCAAGTATCAAAACATCTTCGTCAGTATGGAATTTAGAAATGTCTGTAACAACTTTAGGCAGTTTAATTATCCCAGCTTTCACATTTAAAGGTCCTATTATCTCCTGCACATCTTTCTTGCTTTCGCTTACTCCGATGTTCTTCATCATTTCCTTGAATCCAGTTCCGCCAATCTCTTTTTTGAATTGTAAAGTTCTTGAATGTAAAAATTTCGCAACTTTTGCAGCAATGTTTTCTCCGGTTGCAGCAGCGATCCCTTTCAATCCAGGGCTTAAGTTGACTTCAATCACAGAAGTCTTGTTTCCTTCAAGTAAATCTACAGCGCATATCTCTGCTCCTATAGCTCTTGCAGCTTTCACAGCAGCTCTCTCAACATCAGAATCTACATTATGCTTCTCTCCTTTTGCTCCAAGATGAATATTGGCCCTAAAATCTTCCTTGCTTCCTACTCTTTTCATTGCAGCAATCACTTCATCGCCAGCAACAATTACTCTTAAATCTGTTGCATCCGTATCTACAAACTCCTGTATTATATATGGTTGTTTGAAAACTTCAAGCGCATCAAGCATTGATTGTGCAGCATTTGCAGAATCAGCCATCATCACTCCTTTTCCTTGTGTTCCAGATGGAATCTTCATTATGATTGGATACTGTACTTCTTTTAAAATCTGCTTTGCAAGTGCTGTTGTTGCAGCAAAATAAGTTTTTGGAATATGCACTCCATTTCTTTGCAGTTCTAGTAAAGTTAATAATTTATCATGCCCCAACGTGAAGGCTTTCGGAGCCAATGGCAAATAAGTATCATGACTTAAAGCTCTTGTTATAGCTCTTTGAAGTAAAGCATATTTGTAAGAGCCTCTTATGTAAACACAATCATATTTTTCAAGATGTTTTCCTTGGTACAATACTTGTAATCCATCGTTGCTTGCATGCAATTCCAATTTTCTTATGTCAAATGAATCTGCTCTGTCAAATAGCTTTCCTGCTTCAGCTAGAACATTCCTGCTACTATCCCCTTCTAAGCTTATTATTCCAAATTTCATTTTGATGGGTCAATTAAAAAATTATTTTTTAAGATATTTATTCCAATTAGAACTTTGTACTTCATCTCTTTTCTAGGCGTTATGTTGAAATGAGTCTTCATCTTTCTGTCTTTTATCTGTAAATCAGCTTCAACCACAATCCTGACTCTCTTTCCATGCGAAGATCTTACAGTAGAAGTCCTGACAATAGGGCCCAGTTTCAGCTTTGAAGCCAGTTTTGCATCTATCGAGCTTGTTGTAGCTCCAGTATCAATTTTAGCCTCAACTTCCTGCCCGTTAATCAAAACTTTCTCAGTTAGTCCTATTACAGTTTTCATTTCAAATAATGAAGCTTTCCAATTTTTAAACCTTTGCACAAGCTTTATAAATTTAAAAAAGAACATAAATCAGATGGAAGAAGAACTAGATGTAAAAAAGCATTCAAGATACATTTTTTTGGTTATGTTTATATTATTATTGGCACTTTCATTATACTTGCTAAGCCCTTACCTCATAGCTTTGGTGAGCGCGATGATTTTGACTTACATCTTCTACCCATTATATAGCTGGGTCAACAGGTTCATCAAAAATCGCGATTTAAGCGCATTCCTTTTGTCCGCATTATTAATACTTGCAATAACTTTGCCATTATTGTTTGCGGCAAACACTGTTGTGAATGAATCTGTCCAGATATTCCACAGGTTTAACAATATTGACCTTGGTATTTTTGCAGACAAGATATCAGAGTACTTTGGCGGCAATGTAGACCTTAATTTTTACATAAAAGAATTGCTTAACAAGTTCTCAGTTTCGATTGCCCAGCAGACTTCAGAGTTCCTTCTTTCTCTTCCTTCCAAGCTTATCGTGGTTTTTGTTATGCTTTTTACAATGTTTTACATGTTCAAGGATGGTAAAGAATGGATACAGCAGTTGAAAGATGATTTTCCATTGAAGACTCATTACAAGGAAAACTTGGCAAGAAAATTTGACAGCATAATCTACGCAGTATTGTATGGCGTTGTTATAACCGCAGTCATTCAAGGTGCAGTAGGTGCTCTAGGCTTATGGATTTTCAATGTTAACTCTCCAATCATATGGGGTATTGTAATGACAATATTTGCTATGCTTCCGTTTGTAGGCCCTTACTTGATCTGGATTCCAGCTGCAATAATAAAGTTAGCAGAAGGAGACATAAACAATGGAATTGGATTATTTTTATATGGTATTTTGATAGTCAGCACGATCGATAATGTCTTAAGACCTAAATTGATAAGTCAAAAAGCCCAGATTCATCCCGTCATAGTTCTTCTAGGTGTTCTTGGAGGTCTAAAAATTTTCGGCTTGATAGGGATTATAATAGGTCCATTGATTTTAGCAATTGCTTCAGTGTTTATAGAGCTTTACATACTAGAAAAAAAGCAGGGATTTGAAACCACCAATAGATAGTCCTTTAACGAATAATTTGCCGAAAGCTTTATATATAGGCGATATTTAGGTTTATTTAATTAACTAGTATAATCAATCTAAAATGAAGGATAACGGGGTGGAAATCGATGAATAAACTATCATTTAAATTAGGTTTAGTTTTCTTAACATTATTATTAGGTGCATTTTCAGTGTCAGCGCTTAACTTGGGCACAATCACTGTTGATTTAGCTAAGGTTGCAGCAGGCTTTAACATCTCAGACTCTAACGGCACTTCAAATTCTTTAGTGATAAGAGTCAACGTAACCTCTACTGCAAATTTAGCACAGATAAACATCACTAATGTCAGCATAAGATTATTGCATCAAAATGCAACAGGCGGCAACACCACTACCCAAGCATTCTTGATTGGAGAAGAAATAAACACTTCAGGCTACAACCTAAGCACTAGAAGCGAGTTCAACTTCACTTTCACTTCCACAAACGCTCCAGATGGATTCAGGAACTACACAATATATGTAAATGTAACTTTACATAACTCTACTTTAGGAACAGATGGAGCTAACTCATCCAATGGAGGAACTGTCTTCAATTTAACCATAGACAACACAGTTCCAACAGTCACATTGTCAGCTCCAGCAAACCTTACAAACCAGACAGGTGCGACAGCAACATTCAGTTTCAGCGTGACTGACGCAATAGGAAATCTATTCCAGCCAAGTGGCAACTTAAGCTGCCAGCTTCAATTGTATGGAAATGCAACAAACAACTTGACACTTACAAACGTGACAAACCAGACAACTACAGCATTCACAGCAACCACAAATCTTGGACAAGGAATTTACTCATGGTTCACAAACTGCACAGACACTGCAGGTAATGTAAACTCAGCAAACATAAGGAACATGATTGTGATAGACTCAACAAGGCCAAGAAATGCAAACATAAGCTTCAGCTTAGCTAGTGTTCCATACGGAGATTCAGTCTCAATAACATGCTCTGGTTCAGACAACTTTAATGGAGCATCTGCGTTGATACCTGGCTTGAATGTATCTTTGTTCATACAGCCGGCAGGGCTAACATCCTTGGCACCATTATCGCAGTCATATGCAAACAACCAAACATTAGTTTACAGTTCAACAAGTGAGCTTGGTGTATATAATGTAAACTGCACTGTAATGGACGGTGCAGGAAACCAGAACAGCACTTCTGGCACATTTGAAGTAGTAAGGAAGCAAGGAGCAAGAGCTCCTCCAAGTGTAACATCTGGAGCGCAAAAGACTGTAGCAAAGACATTTATCAGCTCAGGCTCAATGGCAGACTTGGGTGCAATTCCAACAGCAACTGCCACAAGCAGGTTGATGGCAAATGGAGCAATTGCAAGGCTTAAAATCAATAATGAAGACCATCAGATTACAATAAGAGACATCAAGGATGAAAGAGTAACATTAGAAATTGAGTCAACTCCTCAGACATTAATAATGGCAAAAGGCGACAGTAAAGATGTTGACTTGAATGCAGATGGTAACAACGACTTGAAGATAACATTGCATGGCTTTGACGTTAAAGGAAGAGCAGACTTAAGCTTCATTGCATTAGCACAGCCTGGAGAAGAAGGATATGTTCCACCAGTCAAGGAAGAGCCAGTAACAGGACCTACACCAGCAGCAGGTTCAAGCACATGGATAATAATCTTGGTGCTTGCAATAATCGTTATAGTAGGTTACTTCTTGGTAAAGAGAAAGTAAAAACTTTCTTTTATTTGTTTTTTTATTAAATTTTTAGAATTAATATAATATTTAATCACTATTGGCAGATCAGGTTTGAAAACTTCAGGTTCTCTAGCCATTATATCTTCTAGCTCGCTTAAAGATCTCCATCTTAATTCTTTAATGCCTTCTTTATCGTATTTTAATATAGGAAAATTATAATTTGCAGAATAAATCTTCATGAAAGAGCTTACTCCATCCTTAGGTCCAAGCTTTTCAATCTCTTTTAAGTTAAGTTTTAATCCTAATTCTTCTTCCATGCCTCTTTTTGCAGCATCTAAATAAGACTCGCTTGCTTTGACATGCTCGCCACAAGAAAAATCATATCTTCCAGGGAACATTCTCCTATTATCAGATCTTTGAGGAACTAAAAGTTCATCTTCATTATTGAATAATAATATATTTACAACTCTTATAGAAAGTCCTTTTGGCAGGCCATTTTTTATCATTTCTTCCCTGCTTATTTTTCCAACTACTTTGTCTTCTTCATTTACCAAATCAAGTATTTCGTCTTCCATAGTTTAAGCGCCGCAGACAGGATTTGAACCTGTACATCCTTGCGGACACCAGCTCTCAAGGCTGGCGCACTACCAAGTTATGCGACTGCGGCATAAAGAAATCTAACAAAATAGGATTTATAAAGTTAATTAAGTTGAATTATTTGAGGGCTCATCCACAAGCGAATTTTAAGCCCCATTATTGCTTTCAATAATATTTTTGAACTTAATTTCTTCACTTTGCCATCATCAGGATCTATAACTTCATAAAAATTATTTATTTTTCTATTAACAATAATAAAATGCGGATAATGGTATTTATAATATAAACCAAATTCCTTTTTCCAAAGAAAAAATCTGTCAATATAGAGAATGATTGGTCTTTCAAGGAGACTATCAATTAATTTAAGGTTTATCTTTTTATGAATAAATGAAAGCTGCATCGGCAATCTAATTTTATTTAAAAAATCAAAGAATATTTTTGAGTCAGCGTACCAATCAACTCTTACTCTAAAATCCTTGATAACTTTCTCTAAATGCCCTCTTGCAATATTTTCTCGTTCATATCTTAAAGAAAACATAAGAAGTTCAATTTCATAAGAATCACGTATTTTTTTATTATTAAGCTTTTCAAGTAATATCATCAAGCATTTTGCTAGACAGGTTTCAGGATGTTTTTGTTTGAGATTCATAATCTTAAAGGCCTATATAAAAATAGGTATCCCTTCTTTTATTTTATAGTCTTTCTTGCACTTCTTGCAGCTCAACTTAGTCTTGTTATAGTTTAGATTCCCCTTGCATTTAGGACATGCTAATATATCCAATAGTTCTTTGTTCATTTTGCCATGCCTAATAATACCAAGTCTAGTTTGTTTGCAGCTTTAACCAAATTTTCTTCTTTGTCAGCTTCAACAAACACGCATCCATTTTCAGAGTAAACTTTTGTCTCTTCCCCTAGTCTTAGCCATATTATTCCAATAGTTTCATCCACATCCTGGCAATTTTTCACAGGATAGTTCTTGAAGTCTTTTACAAACGCGCTGTTCAATGGAATGTTAAACAGGAAAGGATTGTCAATTACCTTGTCCAATTCTAAAGCAGCCAAAGTAGTCACCCCAGTTAAATTTTCTTCAGGATCTATTACAGTATATATCTGCTTTTTAGACAAGATATCATTTTTTACATTGCTTCCTATTGAAATATTGTCAATTTCTCTTGGATCTTCCCTTATTCTTAAATAAACAGGGTCTTTCGCATTGTTCAAATACAATCCCAGCTTGTATCCTTCAATAGTTTTCTCGACTTTGAATCCATTGTAGTCAAAAAATCTTTCATTTACTTTTGTTTGCTGTCTTACCAATGCAAATATCAAGATGATTGCTAGAAAAATAAAAAGTCCTATAAAGATGTATTTAACTCTTTTTTCCTGGTTTTTCTTCATTTTCAATTTTTTCCCAATTCATGCCTCTTATTAAATGTTTGCACTTTATGCTTGTGTCAACATAGATTTTATAGCCATTTTTCTCAGCATCTACGCAGAAAAACAAGTCGTCAAAAGCCTCATTCTCTTTTTCAACCCTGAACTTTACCTTTTCCAATACTTTTCTGCTTATCATTATGCATCCCAGTCCAGTCACATCAACATTTACCACTTGATTTGTCTCTGCTTGATCTGTCATGAATTGCAAGGTTTCTTCATTTACCTTCTCCCACATCAAGGGCCTTATCACTTGCTTTCCTTTTATCTTGTATTCTGTATAATAAACTCCAGCAATTATCTCTTTCTTAGCTTCAAGAAGCCTTTCAATTATGTCTTTTGGCGGAATAACATCCTGCTCTAAGCTAAAAAAATAGTCATAGTTATTCTTTAATGCATATTCCCTTATTAGATTCCTGCTGCTGATTATTCTTTGCTTCGCTAATGGCAGATATTTGTCTTTAATTACCTTTATCCCTGATTTTTTTATTCTTTCACAATAATCATCAGTTTTAGAATTGTCAACAATCAAGAAATCACAGTTTTTATAGGTCAAGCTTTTCAAAGCTGTTATATATTCATCTAGGCAGTAAGCCTTGTAGTCTGCTGTAGGGCAACCAACCAATATTTTTGGCTCCATTTGATTTAAGCTGGTAGAAATCTATATAAAACTTGCTTTACCTGTTATTCTTATGTCAATAAGCGTCTGTTTGATTGTCAAGGATGAAGAGCTTTTATTGGAGCAGTGCCTCTCTTCAGTCAAGGACTTGGCAGATGAAATCATAGTTGCAGTAGATTCAAGGACTAAAGATTCAACAAGAGATATAGCTAAAAGATTCACTTCAAACGTCTTTGACTTTAAATGGAATGATGATTTTAGTGAAGCAAGGAACTTGGTAATTGAAAAGGCAACAAAAGACTGGATATTTTTCATAGATGGGGATGAAATAATCGCAAAAGAAGACGTTGAAAAGATAAAAAACCTCACAAAAAGCAATGAATTTTTAGCTTATTCTTTTTTGCAGGTCACTTACACAAATAATGCTTCCATGGAGAATTTTTTCGAGGCAAAAGACTATTTAAAAAAAGGTTTTAATGGTGCAATAAGCTGCAATATTGTAAGGTTGTTCAAGAAAGATCCAGACTTCAGGTTTGTAGGCAATGTCCATGAATACATTGAAGAATCTATTGAGAAAAAAGGAAAAATATTCAGGACAAACATCCCAATCCATCATTATCAGGAATTGAAAGGAGCTGATTTCTTCAAAAAAAAGCAACTTGACTATCTTGAATTGTATGAAAAAGACATAGAAAGCTATCCAAACAAGGTCCGTGCTTACCGCCATATGGGAAATATCTATTACACTTACAAGAAAGATTATGACAAAGCTATAGAGAACTTTAATAAAGCTTTGAATATTAATCCTAATGACCCCAGAGCTTATTTAGGTTTAGGTTGGTGCTATATGGCCAAAAAAGACTCTAAAATGGCTGTAAACGCATTTAAAAAAGCATTGGAAATAAACAAGTATTCTGATGTTCTATGGGTAAGTCTTGGAAAAGCCTATGCTCTGGATAATAAGCCAAAAGCAGCGATAACCTGCATTGAAAACGCTATTCAGATAAATCCTTCAAGCAAGAAAAAGCTTCTCCCAATAATAGCTGAGCTTAAAAATCCTGTAAAATATTCATACAACATCAAAGGCCTAGCATCTTTAGAATAATTCTATCAGTATATCTTGTAAGCTCTGGCTCTTTTCCCTGGACTATCAAGCAATTATTATTGTAAGTTATCTTTGTTTCATTATTTTCTTCAAACTGTATTACTTTTACAGTATTTGTTGCATCGCTGCATGTCTTTATTGGCGCATCCCTGCATTTTTCATTGTCAATTGTGCATGTATTTATCCAGGTTACAGAAACAAAGGGTCTTACATAGCTGTTGAAGTAGCTTATTGACTTTGCCATTCCATCCTGCTCAGGATTTACTGTCATGTAGACTTTCTGCCCTGAATTTAGCTGAGCAACATTCACTTCTGGAACCTCTATAGAATCAAGTTCTCTAGGATCTGTTTCAATTGTTACTTTAAGTCCTTCAATGTCTGCAGTCCAGCCATATCCATTATTGATGAACACCTTGTTTTTGTACCTGTATGTCTCAACTTCATTTCCACTTCCGTAAAATATGACTGCAAATGTGCTTAGAACCATTATGAAGCCTATAAAGCCTCCAACAATGATCTTCTTTGTCCTTTCTTCCATTACCCAATCTAGAAGTTAAGTGTTTAAAAAGTTTATGAAAAAGATGGGTTTGCTAAAAAAGTCGGTCCAACATACTTCTTACTTATTTAACAAAGCCGAAAAAGATGAAAGAAAAATATAAAAAAAAGAAAAAAGCTTATTCAGCTTTTTACTGGCTTCCAGCAGCAACGCTTACTTTTGGTGAACCGAATGTTCCAGTTACCATAGCCTTGCTTCCTGTCATGCTGTAGTCTTCATGGTTTGCAACAACTTTTGCAGCCATTCTTGTGTCAATTGCATCTGTACCAGCAACTAACATTGCTACCTTGTTTCCATTTGCTGCTAGCTGAATTACTGCCTCACCAGGCTTGTAGCTCCATGCGTCGCAGGTTGGGAAACCGGCTACTCTTGATACTGCATCGTTTGCACAAGGACCACCAACCAAGATTAGGTTGTAGTCTGACACTCTTGATCCGACTTCAGTGTCCAACATTGTGTTTGGTGTAATGTCAGCTACTGTGCAGATTTGTCCTGACTTAGTCTTTGTTGTGCTTGTTGCTCCCATTGTTACGAAGACTTCTGCGCCTCTCTGTTTCAATGGATACTCTATTGTCAAGGTCTCAGCATCCTGTCCGCCTGTTGATGGGTCGTACAAGTCCAAGTATGTACCATAGTCAGATAAACCAATTAAGTGGTCTTCATTTGTGTCTGGTTCCTTCAATGTAAACCTTTCATTTGTTAAGTTTGCACCAGTGGTGTATGACGCAATTCCTAACTCATTTCCAGCTCTTGTAACAACAGTGAAGTTTATCTGTTCATTTGTTGCTGATCCTCCAAGTGATGTTGGTGTGTTTTCATCGAAGTTTTCGCTTATGGTTACCAAGCTTAACTGAATGTCTGCAAATGTACCATTTCCTAATGTCAAGGTACCAATTCTCTTGCCATTTCCAGTCCAGTTAACTTGTGACTCATTAAAGTCTGGGCCAGATTGGTTACCAACTGAAGGACCTAACAACAACACGCCTCCACCATTTATGGTTGGGTTGATTTCATCATGTGCGATGTCTCCGTCAGAGTTTTGGTCTACTGCAATTGTCTGATTTCCAGTTGCTCCCTGAATTGCTGAAGGTCCAAGTATGGCAGTGTATGTTGAACCACCAAATACCAAGTCAGCTTTACCAGTTGAGTTTACTGAAGCTCTTGTAAACGAAAAGTCTTTGTTTCCGCCTGCCAAGTCGCTGAACCTCAATTGATTGTTTGCAGTGTCTACGTTGTCAAACCTGATTACATGTGTAAATGCTGTATCATCAAGTCTTGTAGATTTTTGGTTTGATAATATAAACCAGTCATCAAGTCCGATGTTGAAGTAGTCAACTGCTGTAATTGAACCTGTTAAGTCTCTTACAGTACCTTCTCTGAATACAAGTTCATTCTTGTCGTCTCCATATTTGAAAGTTCCACCTTCAATTGTCAAGTAAGGCATCTTGTATACTTTACCTTCCCTTGATTCAAATACAAGCTTGTACTCGTCGTCTCCAGATGGGTCTAGTTTGATTATAGAAACACCCGTGTCTGTTAGACCTTCATATCTGATGTCCCAGTCTCCAAGCATACCTTGTGGTTCATCTAAGTATTCTCTGATTCCATGACCAGCTGCGACATAGATGTCGTTTGATCCTGGCAATGCATCTGCATTCAATCTGTATTTAATTGTCTGTATCTCATAGGTTGTTGAATCAAGTTCATTACCTTTGATAGATACCCAGGCATCTTCTATGTTTTCATTGTCAACATCTACTCTTTGTTCAAAGACAGAGTCTGTATATTCAGTGTCTTTTAACTCAAGTTTATGTGCTCCAATGTAAAATTCTACAATGTCTCCTGATCCAGACTCGCCTGCTTCGTTGTTGATGATGTCTGATACACCTACTAGTGTTCCATCATCCAAAACTTCAGTTTCGCCTTCTAATAACTGGTCTGTTAATTTGCCATTTATTCTGAAGGTTGCTGTCTCTGGTGAGACGTCTTCAATAATTAAAACTTCAACTTTGTAGTCTTTTCCATTGACTGTGTATGTCTTCTGTTCTCCTTCTTCTAAGGTGTCAAAGACATTTCCACCCAATAACTCAACTGTAACTTCGTTAAGTGTTGTGTCAATTTTTGTGTCAACTACATTGTAGACTTGTCCCAAGATTACTAGCTCTTCATCTTCAAGGTCGTCTAGCTTGTTGCTTACGATGTCAGATTCTAATCCTTCAGAGAACTGCAACTCATATTCAAAGAATACTGTGCTTTCGTTTGTTCCTTCTTTTATGTAAAGGTAGTCTGCGACATCTTCAACATTGTCGTCATTTCCTGTAAAGTTTACTAAAGGTGAATCTATGTTCAAGTCCACTGAGGTAAATCTCAAATACTGGTTGTATTCTGTTGAACCCTCATTTGTTGTTACTAATCCGCCTCTTAAACCGTCTAATTCTAATTCAGTCATTGTCTCTCTTACGTTACCAAGTGTTTCTCTTAGTTCCAACATGTCAGATCCGTCTGTTATTCCAACAGAGTCTCCGCTGATTGATGTTGCACCAGCTCCACTTCCAGATACGCAAGTTTTGCTCAAGAACTGTAGGTTTGTTGCTACGTCAACAGCACCTAATGTGTCTGAAGCAGCTGCTCTTGCACCGACAATGATTGCATTTGCTGCATCATATACTCCATTCTTTACAAATGGTGCAGGATATTCTGCTAAATCTAATGCCATAGCACCAGTTATTGTTGCGCCTAACATGGCGACACCAGTACCAATAGCTGCCATCTTTTTGATAGCTTTTTTTAATCTTTGCATTACAAAACACCTCCGTGTTTAATCATTAATTTTTTTTATTAGTAGCTACTTCTTTCTATATTCTCGTACCTACTAATTTAGTCTAAACTACAAATTGATTATTTATAAACATTTATATGCTCAAGAATATAAGTCTAGCCCTATAGTCTGGATTATAGGTACTATAAGGCTTCTAAAGCCATTTTAACTTTAAGCCAATAGGTAAATCACTAGTATTTAGCTGCATAAAGCTAGGTTAATATTGAGCTCATTTCCTTCCAAAACTAGTGGGTAATTATAGCTTATTTTATTGCCTTCACACTTGCCAATATTTAGTATTTCACTATCCTTGTTTTTGAGCTTGAAGTTGTAGTTAGTTTCTTTCAACAGCTGCATTATTGATTCTATTCTTGACTTTACCCCATTGCAGTCCTTAGTCTTGCTGCATTCTAGTAGCCCATAAGATAGCCTTTTCCCATTATAATCCACCTTGATTATGGCATTTAAGATGTTAGCAGCCTTGGTATTGGTCCTTATGTCAGAATATAGGCTTTCCTGCTTGTTTGCCTTGAAAACCAGGAATATTATGCCTAAAAACAATAATAATACTACTATTACAAGCACCCCCATGATCTCTAGCTGGCCTTTTCTCATAGGTAAACCTCTATCTTTATTATAGCTATTCCATGGCTATCAGTCTCAGGATAGTATATTGAATAAGGGGTAGATACAATATAAGTGCTGCTGAACAGCTTTGGCTTCCTTTCATATAACATCCAATACCTGCAGTTTCCAGGATAGCTTGCCTGATTAAGCTTTAAAGCTGTGCATTCCTCAGTAGAATTTACAGCAGGGTAAGCTTGTTCTATAGTTATTTTCTTGTTGCCAAATACAGCTATGTAGTCTTTGCTGTTGCTCAGGCTTTTGAAAGCTAAAAGCTTGCTTGCATCTATGCAGTTATCTTCGCAGCTTATTTCTGGCATGCTTGCTATGTAAGCCAACAATACAGAACTTTCTTCCTCGCTTATTCTTTCTCTGGCTTCATCATAGCTTTGGCTGCTATATTTGTAGTAGACAAAAAACGCAATCCCTATTATAATGACAACTATCAAAGTAATCAAGGTTGTCTCGCTCATTTCCATCTGTCCTTTAGTAGATTTTCTGGCAGTCATTTCTTATGAGATTGTTGTTTTGCTCCTTTATTTTCTCGTTCAAGTTAAGCAAGCTATTCTTCTCTTTTTGATTTCTAAAAACATCAAGGCTGGACTTTATTTCCAAAAGATAGTTCTTGCATTCGTTGTTTGCTTTCAATGCCAAGTAAGAGGCTTTCTGCGAATTGATATTTGATATTATGCTTAATTTTTCAATAGCTTTTTCTTTCTGGCAGTTATAGTTTTCTGGGCTAGTTATTAATCCAATCAGCATTGCCTCATCTAAAAAGAAAAAGTTTTCGTTGTTGTACATAGCATCATTTTGTTTTAAGTTTACTCTCACAATATTAAGATTTTTTAATTTAGTTAGCTCATTCTCATTGACTTGCTTTGTGAACAAAATCAGGTTTGCTCTCTTCAAATTCTTTGCTTGCTCGCTTATCTGGTTTGCATTGAAGTTTCTTGCATCAATTTTAAGTATCTTGAAATCAGGCAAATCTAAGCTATCAACATATTCCTTGCTGTCTGCATCAAACACAATGAAATATACATCTTCCTCGTTGCTCAAATAAAAGAAGTTTGCAATTCTGAATGGAAAGCTCCAAGTCTTTGTTGCCGCCTTTATTTTCTCGCTTTCAATTTCTGGAGCTGCAAATATTATCCTTCCAGTATCCTCTGAAAAGTCTTCTGTGATTAACGCGTTACAATTAAATCTCATGTTTATTTTTTCTGGTAAATTTATTATTTTGTTTGAAGAGCTTGAGACAGAAAATGCATCTAACTGTTTCT